>Ga0163215_100909_pt1 | contig 28448 bp, 30 predicted proteins | sample SynspAceP_FD_185934 | JGI IMG/M metagenome (GOLD analysis project Ga0163215, IMG submission 185934) | Saline lake microbial communities from Ace Lake in Antarctica - Synechococcus sp. Ace-P (Hybrid Assembly) | ecosystem: Environmental > Aquatic > Non-marine Saline and Alkaline > Saline | place...
ACCATTGCGCGATAGAGACAGAAATCGCCAGGCTTGGGAATCCCACCACAACCAGATGAGTCAATTCGACGCAACAACGACGTGTCCCGCAAACCTCAACTTGCCCGAGGTTTTGCCCCTGTTACCTAAAAGCGCGTTAACTGTTTGATAAGACTTAGAAGAAACGCGTCATCCCAACCGGCCCCACAGTGCACGACACAAGGCTGGCTGAGGGCGGCAAGATGGATTCAACTGGACGACTCGGACCAAGGAAACGTCCAATGCCATACCAAGCCATTACCACCCTCATGGGAATTCTGCGCCCCGAGATTGATCTGAGCAAGAGCCGTCTTGAGACGTTGTGCCTGATCGTTGTCGGCATGATCAGCGCCCGGAGCGTGAACCTCAGCCACCTTGCCTGCGAGCGACCCGGGCGAGTGCAGACTGCATCAACCTATCGTCGGCTTCAGCGCTTTTTCCAGCACGTCCGTCTTGACGAGGACTGGGCGCTGCCGCTGCTAATTCGGCTTCTGGGGCTGAAGGGATCGTGGTTGCTCGCGCTCGACCGCTCCAATTGGCAGATCGGCAAGACAGAGGTGAACTATCTCGTACTTGCTGTTGTTACACCACGTTTCCGGGTGCCCTTGGTATGGAGCCTGATAGAGGGACGCGGCTGCTCTGACACCTAGACCCCATGATCGCGGTGTGAGCTGGCTGGTTTGGTGGTCTCTCCCGCGTCATTCTCCTTCGAGGGTTGCGCCGGATTTGCTGGTGCCGAGCCTCAAGAATGGGGGAGAGACCAAATGCAGAATATCATGTTTGTCGGGCTGGATGTCCATAAGGCGACGATTTCGGTGGCGCTTGCGCAAGGCGGTCGAGGTGGCGAAGTGCGGCACTGGGGCACGATCCCGAACCGCACTGATCATATTCGCAAGCTTGCTGACAAGCTCGGGGCCGATGGGCGGCAGCTTCATTTCTGCTATGAGGCTGGTCCATGCGGTTATGGCCTGCACCGGCAGCTCACCGAGCTTGGCCACGACTGCGTGGTCATCGCGCCATCGCTCATTCCCGTAAAGGCGGGCGACCGGGTAAAGACCGACCGGCGCGATGCTCTCATGCTGGCAAAGCTGCACAGGGCGGGAGAGTTGACGGCGGTCTGGGTGCCTGACACGGCCCACGAGGCCATGCGTGATTTGGTCCGGGCGCGGGCAACGTCGGTGCGCGTCACGGGCAAGGCGCGACAGCATCTGCAGGGGTTCCTGCTGCGGCACGGCAGGGTCTATCCCGGCAAGAAGGGTTGGACGAAGGCGTATCGCCGCTGGTTGACGACGGTTCGCTTCGAACACCCGGCGCAACAGATCGTGCTCCAAGACTATATCCATGCCGTGACAGACGCCGAGGCGCGGATCGAGCGACTGACCGGGCAGATAGCGGCCCTGCTGCCGAGCTGGAGCCTCGCACCAGTGGTCGAGGCGATCCAGGCCATGCGTGGGGTCGCGTTTATCGTGGCGGTGACGGTGGTGGCCGAAGTTGGCGACTTTAACCGGTTCGACAATCCCCGCCAGCTGATGGCTTATCTCGGGCTGACGCCCTCAGAACATTCCAGCGGCGCCAGCGTGCGTCGTGGCGGGATCACCAAGGCTGGAAGCAGTCTGGCGCGCCGGGCGCTGATCGAAGGCGCCTGGAGCTACCGGATGCAGGCCCGTGTCAGCCGCAAGCTTCTCGACCGGATCGAAAGTCTGCCGCAGGCGGTCCGCGACATTGCGTGGAAAGGGCAGCTGCGCATGTGCCAGCGCTACCGGCATCTGATGGCGGCAGGCAAACCGAAGGTGGTGGCCACCACGGCAATTGCCCGCGAGATGGCTGGCTTCATCTGGGCTATTGCGCGAACAGTGACACCCGCCAGCACCTGATTTGGCAAATACGCTGAGAAGAACGACACTTCGACCCTTCCGATGCGCAGGGTTGGGGACGGAACGCGGTGGGGAACCCTCGTGCCTGTTATGAGCCGACAATGTCGACGCTCGTCTTTAGACTGAGGCAGCCCCAGGACGAAACCACGGTCATGCGGTATCCAACCCGCGTATGAGAGCTTGCCAACCGTCGTCTTAGTTCCGTCTCCTACCCTGCGCATCTACATTGCATTGCAACCGGCGCCGCCGGGGGAAATTGCTATGAAACAGATGGTTGACAGCGATCATGAGAGCAGGCTCTCCACACCTTCCTCACCGATCCGGTTGCGCCAGCGTGTCATCGACGAAGGGTCGATCGGCACGCGGTGCTGGAAGAACGTTTCGCCGCATAAATGCTGCCAATAAGGGTTCTCGGCCCACCGCGCCACGACCGCCTCATCGGACAGCCGGAAGGTATGCTGGAGGTAGAAGAGCCCCGCGACTAAGCGCGGCGGTGTGGCTGGGCGCCCGGTATGCGACGGGAAGAACCCGGCCCATTTCCGTTCGAACACCTCCCATTCGATCAAGTCGGCAAGCTTCACCGGTTCGTAGCGCAGATCGATCATCTCGACGAGTCTCGCGCGCAGTAGATCGTCCTGTTCCGGAGGCGGCTTTCTGGGCTTCATATCAGGGCTCAAAATTGCAGGGTTCAGGCTTCAACTATACCAAATTCTGCACTGAAAACCTAAAGAAAACGCTATATTATTAAGTGAAAACAGGAAGATAATGGTTGTTCAGGACGGACTACAGTGATGGCGGAGAGACCCTTCACATGGCCCATGACGCGCGTGACATGATCAACCCTACGCTTTTCGCGGCCCGCACGCGCGGTGATTCGGCAGAATAATCGCTGCGTCAGGCCCTCTGGCGAATGACGCTTTTCACGGTGTAGCGCGCTGCCGGATAGGTGTTGATCGTAATTTCGAACAGTGTGCCGTCCTGATCCAGATACCGACGCACCACGGTCAGCGTGGCACTCCCCGGCGTGGACTCAAGCAACAGCGCCGCCTGTTCCCCCATGAGTCCGGCGCTGATTTCCTGCTCGACCTGATCCAGTTTCATCCCATGCTCGGCACAGATATATTCATAAATCGGGTTCACCCCGGCGAGGATCTTCTGGCGGTCCAGCGGAAAGCCTTGCGGCACATAGATTTCCGACCAGCACAGCGGCGTATTGTCCTCGCGGGTGTAGCGGATCCCGGCGATGCGCAACCATTTCGCGCCCGGCTCAATGTTCAGATGGTCGCTCAATACATCACCCGGCGTCATGATGCCTGCGTACTCGATCTGCAGCCGGGTATTGCCCGAGAAATCCAGCAATCCACGGATGTCGCGAATAAGATGAGTGTATTGTGACTGCGGCTTGTCGCCCACCACCATCGTTCCGACCTTGGGCTTGCGCACCAGCAGTCCCTGATCAGTCAGCGTCTTGAGCGCCTCGCGCACGGTATGCCGCCCAACCCCGAAGCGCTCTTGCAAGTCGCTTTCGGTGGGAAACCGTTCTCCTACAGAAAAATTGCCGGACACGATCGCCTGTGCCAGCTTCCTGCTGAGTTCCACATGGCGCGGCCGGTTCGCCGAAATTCTGGAGCGGGTCACGCAGTTTACCCCTCGGTTACAGAGACCAGTACCAAGATTCGTAGCAGGCTTGGCTGCGAAGGAAAATCCAGAATCGCCCCGCACTGCACCGTTGAACGTCTGAACCGCGCTATCGGGTCAATCTGTCGGACGAATTTGCGTCTTGGTCAGGCATGTCGCACCGAACGATCAGCCGCCAAGGCGCATTCGATGCAAGCGACAGCCATGTCGCAATCGGCAGGATATTTGACCCCCGGCGTCGCTCAAACTACGGTGCCCGACCCAACGCCCCAGCACCGATTCCAGCCCGACACCGGGGCCTGCAATGGCACTAATTCGAACAAAAGTGACCATGCACTGCCAATCCCTCGTTGCTTCCGTCATTCATTCGGATATTAAAAGGAGAGATGCCTTTTACGCCTCCAGGACGGTTATCACGATGCTTGACAAAATTCTTGACGGTGTCCGCGTGGTGGACCTGACCCAAAATGTGGCAGGGCCTTTCTGCACTCAGATCCTCGGCGACCTTGGGGCCACGATCATCAAGATCGAGCGCCCCGGTCCCGGCGACGATACGCGCGAATGGCGTCAGCCCGCCGTCGCCGAAACATCGGCCACCTTTTTGGCGCTGAACCGCAACAAGTCCAGCGTTTGTGTCGATATCGCGGCACCGCGCGGCGCCGATGTGGTGCGCGATCTGGTGGCCTCGGCGGATGTCTTCATCCATTCCATGAAGCCAGGCAGCGCCGAACGCCGCAGGTTAGGCCATTCTGACCTGTCACAGGCAAACCCCCGGCTGATCTATGCGGCCATCAGCGCCTTTGGCAATTATGGACCGATGCGCGAACTGCCTGGCTATGACCCACTTCTTCAGGCGTTTTCGGGTATCATGAGCGTCACCGGCAACGAGGGCGATGCGCCGATCCGGGTTGGCGTGTCGCTGATCGACATGGGCACCGGCATGTGGAGCGCGCTTGGTGTCCTTGCCGGGGTTTTGCGCCGTGCGCAAACCGGCGAGGGCATGATGGTCGAGGCCAGTTTGCTGGATACTGGCCTGTCATGGATGAGCATCGTCATGGCGGGCTACATGGCCACAGGCACCCTTCCTCGCAAGATGGGCTCTGCAATGGCGATGACCGCGCCTTATGAGCTTTTCCACTCGTCCGACGGGCATGTGTTCATCGCTGCTGGCAACGATCGTCTTTTCCGCGCTGTTTGCACCGGATTGGGGGCCGAGGCATTGGCCATCGATCCGCGTTTCATTGACAACGTTGCGCGGGTACAGAATCGCGTGGCCTTGCTTGGCGCGCTGGAAACCGTGACGACATGCCTGACAACCGCCGAAATTGTTCAGCGATTACGAAAGGTTGGCGCACCCTGCAGCCCGTTGAATGACGTGTCGCAGGTCTTGGTGCATCCGCAGGTGACAGCGTCCGGGATTCTTGCAGCACTTCCCCTGCCCGGGGCGCCCGATCATCGTGTGGTTGACTTGCCCCTGATGTCGATGGGCGCGCGCGGCCGCAATCCTGTGGCACCGCCCGAACTGGGCGAACACACCGACGCGGAACTGACGCGCATCGGATATTCCTCTGACCATATCTCGAGCCTGCGAAGCGATGGATCCATCGTTTGATTGCACTGAAACGACCGTCAATCCGGGGGCACTCCGGGAAGGCAGCCTGATCTTGAACGGAATGAATGTTCCCGTGCCAGACGATGACACCATCACCTCCGAATGAACGATCGGCTCGGCCGTTTTTCCGACCTGGATGCAAGTTTCATTCACGGTCCGTGCCAGTACCGCGTACGATTTCAGGCGTCGGCCGCTCTGATGATCGGGCGCTCTCATCGACGTAATCGAGGTATTCTCATGCATATCGACCTGACCCCCGAACAAAAGGCCATCGACGCCGGAGTGCGCCAGCTTTGCCAGCAGTTTGGGGACGAGTATTGGAGCGAATGCGACGAAAACAGCCGTTTCCCCGACGAATACTATCGCGAGATGGCGCGCAACGGCTGGCTGGGCATCACCATGCCCGAGGCCGTGGGCGGCGCTGGCCTTGGGGTGACCGAGGCGGCGCTGATGATGCATGCGGCGACATCGGGCGGCGGCGGATTTGCGGCGGCGTCAGCGGTTCATATGAACCTGTTCGGGCCGCATGCCATTGTGGTGCATGGCACGACCGAGCAGAAATCGCGCTTTCTGGAACCATTGGTCAGGGGCGAGGAAAAGGCCTGCTTTGGCGTTACGGAACCCGACGCCGGCCTGGATACCACCTCGATCACGACCTTCGCCCGCAAGACCCCCGGCGGCTATGTTGTGCAAGGGCGCAAGATGTGGACCTCGACCGCGCAGGTCGCCGACCGTATCCTGCTGTTAGCCCGCACCACCGCAAAAGAGAACTGTGCCAAGCCCACTCAAGGCATGACCCTGTTCTACACCCATCTTGACCGCAGCAAGGTCGAAGTGCGGCGCATCCGCAAGATGGGCCGCCATGCCGTCGACAGCAACGCGGTGTTCATTGACGGGCTGTTCATCCCGGACGAGGACCGCATCGGCGAGGAGGGGCGCGGGTTTCATTACCTGCTCGACAGCCTGAACCCCGAGCGGATTCTTATCGCCGCCGAGGCGATCGGGCTGGGGCGCGATGCCATCAACAGGGCGGCAAAATACGCCCGCGAGCGGATGGTGTTCGGGCGGCCCATCGGGCAGAATCAGGGAATTCAACATCCCCTTGCCGAGGCATGGACTGCACTGGAATCGGCCTATTGGATGACGATGCGCGCCGCTTGGCTCTATGACAACGGCCAGCCCTGCGGCGCCGAAGCCAACGCGGCCAAGTTCGTCTCGGCCCGTGCCGCGTTCGATGCGGCCACCAAGGCGGTGCTGACACATGGCGGCATGGGCTATGCGCGCGAGTTTCAGGTGGAGCGGCTGTTCCGCGAGTCGATGATCCCACGCATTGCACCGGTCTCGGAACAACTGATCCTGTCGTTCATCGCCGAAAGGGTGCTGGACCTGCCCAAATCGTACTAAAAGGCGTCAGCCCGTCACGATCTCGAAGACCGGCAGCACCAGCCCTTCGGCGGCAGCTTCGAACTGCACCTGCACCCGCACCCCGATCCGCAATCCGGCATCGGGGTTGACGATCCGGCTCATCAGGCGCGGGCCCTCATCAAGCTCGATGATGGCAATGGTATAGGGCACGTCCTCGGCAAACGCCGGGCCTGCTGCGCGATGCGCCACCGTGTAGCTATAGATCACCCCGCCGCCCGCAGCGTCGATCCAGTCCAGATCGTCTGAATAGCACAGCGGGCACAGCTCGCGCGGGTAGAAATGCGGCGTGTTGCAGGCCTTGCAATGCTTCAGTGTCAGTCGGTTGTCTTTGAGCGCGTCCCAGTAGGGCTGGGTTCCGGGGTCGATGACGGGCATCGGTTTCATGGTCTTGGATCCTCAGCGTGTTGACAAGATACAGGTTGCGCCACTGGACAGAGTGCCGCCGGTGCCGTGCACCAGCGCGGTTTCCACCCCCGCCACTTGCCGCTCGGGTTCGACCTGCCCGCGCAACTGGCGGACGGCCTCGATCAGAAGGAAGATGCCGTACATCCCCGGATGGGCATAGGACAGCCCGCCACCATTGGTGTTCAGCGGAAACGCTCCGCCCGGCGCGATACGCCCGCCGCTGACAAAGGCACCGCCCTCGCCCCGGGCGCAAAACCTCAGGGCCTCCAACGTCAAAAGGGTGGTGATGGTGAAGGAATCGTAGACTTCCACCAGATCAATGGACTCAGGGCCGATGCCCGCCATCTCGAAGGCGCGCGCGCCCGCCATCTCGGCCGCCGTCAGCCGCGCCAGATCGGGCATGGCCGCAATGGTCCAATGCGTTGCCGCCTGCCCGAAGCCGCGCACATACACTGGATTCAGGGCCGATCCGCGCGCATTGTCGGCACGGGTCATGACCACGGCGCCCCCACCATCCGTGACCAGACAGCAATCCAAAAGCCCCAACGGCGTGCTGATCCTTGGCGCCGCCAGAACGTCGTCCACGCTCAGTGGCTCGCGTCGGGTGGCCGCCGGGTTCAGGCTGGCCCAGCCCCGCGCAGCCACGGCGATTTCGGCCAGTTGCTCGGACGTGGTGCCGAATTCGTGCATGTGCCGCATGGCCGCCAGCGCATAGCCGCCAACGGGTGTAGGCAGGCCCCAGGGCGTTTCGAATTGCATGGTCAGATTGGCCGGCCGCCCGGCCAGATTGCGGCTCATATCGGATCGCTGGGTGCTGCCATAGAGGATCAGCGCAACCTCGCACTGCCCGGCTTCGATGGCCAGCGCGGCATGGGCAACATGGGCTTCAAAGGCCGAACCCCCGATATTGGTACCGTCATGCACGCGGGGCCGGATGCCCAGATATTCCGACAGCGTCACCGTGGGCAATTGGCCGACGCCCGGAATGCCCCACATACCTGCGGTGAACAGTCCGTCCACATCAGCCAGCGACAATCCCGCCTCGTTCAGTGCCGCCCCGGCACAGCGCGCCTGCACCTGCAGCGGCGAGCCGGGGCGCGCCACCTTCCCGTTGATCAACGCTTCGTCGGCAACGCCGACGATTACCGCTTCATGTCGTGCCATGACTCATGCCCTCTTTTCTCAACGCCACACTGGCCTCGCCCGCCATCACGAGCCGATCACCGACTCTGCACTCTGCCCGCCAGCCCTGCCGCCCTTCAGGGGTCGCCACCATATCACCGATCACCTGAACCGTGACGATATCACCGGGAAACACTGGCGACAGAAAGGTCACATCCAGACTTCCACTCTGGGGCCAGCGATCACCGATCCAGGCCTGCAAGGACTCGGACAGAAAGCACAGCGTCATCATCCCGTGCGCGATGGTTCGGCCGAACGGGGTCTGCGCGGCGAACGCCGGATCCAGATGCAGGGGGTTGTGATCGCCAGAAACCGCCGCATAGCGATCGACGATGGCCTGATCGACCGCATAGCGGCGCGCCGGATACGGTGGTGCAACAGCCTCATTCATTGTCGTTTCCCCAGATCGACACGATCCGACCCACAGTCACCTGCGCGCCATCCTGATTGGTGCTGCGGGTTTCGCAGACCAGATAGCAGCGGCCTTTGCGTTCGTATTTCTCGATGATCTCAAGGCGCGTTGACAGCACGTCGCCTGCGCGCACCGGGTGAAGGAAGCGGAAGGATTGCTTCGCATGGACCCCTCCGGGCGGGCTGCGCAACGGGGCCTGCGACGGGCGAATATAAGCGGCGGCGAGCATGGGCGGCGCGGACTCAACGGCCGCATCCATCGGGGTCCCATCAATCAGCGCATCAGCGCAGATCGACCGAAACTTAAGGATCGTGGCCGCATCGACCGCATAAACCGCCGGTTCGTCGGGAAACGTCTGCCCAATGTGAAGGTCATCGTACTTTCGCCAATTCGCCATGCCGCCTCATCCCTCATGCCTGGTCCCGGTCTTGCGATGCCCGCGCCCAGTGTCATGGCATCCGCCGGGCGGACAATCCTGTGAAGACTGGGCGTATCCAAGCCCGAATTTGTATTTATCCGAATAATTATTTGCATGACAGAAACACCCTGTCAAGCGAGATGCCAGAAGTTCGCCACGCCGCCTGCTTGCAGGTCTGCGCAGGCATTACTTGCAACTAACGTCGAATGAATGACAGAACTCAACTGCCGCCGAATACCGGCGCGCGCCGTTCAAGAAACGCCCGAACGGCCTCAAGATGGTCATCGCCCTGCGCCAGCTCCGACAAATGCTCCGCCGACTCCGCAAGAGTGCCCGCAAGGCTTTGGGTCGCGGATCCGCGCAGCAATCCCTTGACGCGACGAGACGCGTCAGGCGCTTGCGCGGCAATGGTTGTGGCCAGCGCGCGAACGGTGTCCATCAGGGCGTCATCGGCGACGACCCGCGAGATCAGCCCCCAGTTCCACGCGGTCACCGCATCGACCGGGACGCCGGTCAGGCTCATTTCCATCGCCCGTGACAGGCCGATCGCGCGCGGCAAAAGCCATCCGCCGCCATCGCCAGACACAATTCCCAATCTGATAAAGCTCTCGCAAAACACCGCCGACGCCCCGGCAATACGAATGTCGCACATCACTGCCATATCACAGCCCGCACCATAGGCATGGCCATTCACCGCTGCAATCACCGGCACGCCCATTCGTTCAAAGGTCATCGGGATCTGCTGGATGGTGGCGGCCAATCGGGTGCGGATCTGATCTGGTTCGCCGCCTAGCAGGCCCTGCCGGGCGAGCATATCCTTGACGTTGCCGCCCGACGAAAAGCTTTTCCCCGCGCCGGTGACGATCACGCAGCCGATGCCGGGGTCGTTGTCCAACTCAACCAGGCCGCTGACAATGGCGGCGGCCATTTCTTCATCAAGCGCGTTGCGGGTTTCGGGTGCATTCAGCGTCAGCGTGGCCACGCGCCCGTGTTTTTCGATCAGGATCGGCATTGTCTTTTCTCCTCAGGGGTCATCTAGGCGGACCTACAGGCCCCGAACACGGTCAATACGAACGCGGCATCCCCAGAACGTGCTGACCCAGAAAGGCCAGGATGAGATTGGTTGAAATTGGCGCGATCTGATACAGTCGGGCCTCGCGCCATTTGCGTTCAACATTGTATTCCTTGGCAAACCCGTACCCGCCGTGGGTCTGCAGGCAGGCCTCGCCGGCGCGCCATGCCGCTTCAGAGGTCAACAGCTTGGCCATATTCGCCTCTTCGCCGCAGGGCAGGCCTGCATCAAACATTGCACAGGCCTGCCGCAGCACCAACTCTGCGGCCTTCATGTCGGCGTAGGCGCGTGCGATGGGAAACTGGATGCCCTGATTGGTGCCGATGGGCTTGCCAAACACCACTCGCTCATTCGCATAGCGGGTCGCCGTCTCGGTAAACCATCGCGCATCGCCCAGAGATTCCGAGGCAACAAGCGTGCGCTCGGCGTTCATTCCGTCAAGGATATAGCGAAAGCCCTTCCCCTCAGTGCCGATCAGGCTGTCGGTGGGAATGCGCAGATTGTCAAAATAGATCTCGGTGGTGTTGTGGTTCACCATGGCCGGGATCGGCCGGATCTCCAGCCCATTGCCGCGCGCCGCCCGCATGTCCACCAGAAAGACCGACAGCCCGTCGGTGCGCTTGGTCACCTGATCCAGCGGCGTGGTGCGCGCCAGCAGCAGCATGAGATCGGAATAGAGCGCGCGCGAGGTCCAGACCTTCTGGCCGTTGACCACATAATGGTCGCCGTCCCGCACCGCGCGGGTCCGCAGCATGGTGGTATCCGAGCCGCTGGAAGGCTCGGTCACGCCAAAAGCTTGTAACCGCAGGCGACCGGCGGCGATATCGGGCAAGTATGTACGCTTTTGAGCCTCGCTGCCGTGGCGGAGCAGGGTTCCCATGATGTACATCTGCGCATGGCAGGCCCCGGCATTGCCCCCGCTGGCGTGGATTTCCTCCAGGATGACCGAGGCGGCGCGCAGCGGAAGGCCCGAGCCGCCGTATTCCTCGGGGATCAGCACGGCCAGAAATCCGTTCGCGGTCAGGGTGTCGACAAACTCGGAGGGATAGCTCTCGGTCTTTTCAAGCCTCTGCCAGTAGGCCCCGTCGAAGGGCTCGCAAACCTTGCGCACGGCATCCCTGATTTCCGGGTAATCGCGGCCCAGCGGAATCGAAAGGTCGTTGTTTTCGTCTTTCATGACATTGTCTCCATCTCGGTAATGCCCAGCCGCGCGGCCAGATCGGCGCGGAAGCTTCCGACATCGAGCGCAGCGCCCGAGGCGGCGTTATAACGTGCCAGGCAGTCGGTGATCTTGGCCGTCAGTTGGTCCATAGTGATCGGATCGCCGGGCGAGCCGGGATATTGGGTGATATCGGCCTCGGCCAGAAGCTGTCCGGCATGCTGTATCCGCAGACGCACGCTGCCCCGGTCGATCCCCACCAGCGCATTGCCTTCAATCCGGTCTTCCGAAACGCGGATCTGTGTCATCAGCTGGCGAATCCGGGGCCGGTGAACGGCCTCATCCTCGAAATCAGCCAGCCCGACATGCCCCTGCACCAAGCCTGCGGCCACGGTATAAGCCGCACAAAACTTTCCGCCCAGCCCGGTCTGGGGGTCACTGACGGTCAGCGGGCGTGTGCCGCCGTACGGGGTGATCACCTCGATCACGGCCTCTTTCGGCACCTCGGCTTCGGCCATCAGGCGGTGCAATTCAAAAGCCCCGGCAATCATCCGATGGGTCAGGTAACAACAGGGAAAGAGCTTGCGCGACAGGCTGGTCATATTGACCTCGATCGGCACGTCATCGCGCGCGATACCGCCATTCGCCCCAGCATACAGGTCAAAGAACCCGGCAGGGCCGAAGATGTCATCAGACCCAGTGACCCCTGCTTGCGCAAAGAGCGCCGAGCGCAGCCCGGCGGCAGCGGCCGTTCCGGCCTGCACCGGCTTGGCCATGGTGCCAAAGTTGCGCTGCAATCCGCCCGATTGCGCGGCGGCGATGGCCAGCGCCGATCGGATCACTGATGGCGACGCCCCCAACAGATGACACACCGCCGCCGCCGCCGCCAAAGGCCCGATTGTTGACGTCGCGTGCCAGCCCTTGTCATAATGGCCAAAGCCCAGAACCTCGCCCAGAGCGATATTGACCGAGAGCCCCACCGCAAAGGCCGAAAGCGCGCGTGGCCCCAGTTCCGGCCGCTGGTCGATCAGCGCCAACAGCGCCGGAACGATGACCACCGATGGATGGGTCACACTGGTCATGTGCACATCATCATAATCCAGCGCATGGCCCGCCACCGCATGAACCATCGCCGCATGCTCCAGCGACAGCGCCAGCGAGCCATCCAGCAACGGCACCGCCGCGCCTTGGCAAAGCGGCAGGATGCGCTGCACAACAGGTTCGTGCCAGCCGGCATAGGCAACCGCCATCGTGTCTTCGAAGGCGATCTGTGCCTGAAGGCGTTCAGACGGGTTCAGCGCCCTTGGGTTGCAGACACTCTCGCAAATCCGATCAATCAGCCGCGTCGCCATCACCGCTCCTTTCCCAATCCTGCGCGCTCTGTGCGCCGTTCATTAAATTCGGATAATATACAGGACGCGTCTGCTGCGTCCATCCCTCCATCCGCTCCAAGCTTGCGTCAGACGGGTATTCCGGCGACACCCTGGGGCTGTCAAGTCTGCTTGCCATTAATAATCCGAATATTTAACGTCAGGCATCGCCCCTTCAAGAAAGCTGCGCCATGACCCAACCCGATTTCCAGACACTGGCCTGTTCGACCCCCGCCGATCATCTGCTCTGCGTCACGCTGAACCGGCCAGAGGCTGCCAATGCCATGAACACGCAGATGGGCCGTGATCTGCTTGCGCTTTTTTCGGGTCTGATTCTGGATACGCGGGGCTTGCGGTGTGTGATCATCACCGGCGCAGGGAACCGGGCCTTTTGCGCCGGGGGAGACCTGAAGGAACGCCAGGGCATGACCGATGAGACGTGGGAAAAGCAGCACGCGATCTTCGAGCAAGCGGTTTACGCGATCATGGATTGTCCGGTTCCGGTGATTGCGGCGATCAATGGATCGGCCTTTGGCGGCGGAAGCGAGATCGCTCTGGCGGCCGACTTCATCCACGCCGCGCAATCGGCACGCTTCGCGTTAACGGAAACCTCGCTGGGGATCATTCCCGGGGCGGGCGGCACGCAGACCCTGGCGCGCGCGGTCGGCACCCGCCGCGCCAAGGAACTGATCCTGAGCGCCAGACCCTTCACCGCAGATCAGGCGCACGATTGGGGCATGGTCAATCAGGTCTGGCCCGATGAGGGGCTGATGGACGGCGTTCTGGCACTGGCGCAGCGCATCGCGCAAAACGCCCCTTTGGCCGTGCGGCAAGCCAAGCGGGCCATCGGTCTTGGGTTCGAGACCGACCTCAAGACCGGACTTGGCCTTGAAGTAGAGGCCTATAACCGCACAATTCCCAGCGCCGACCGGCGCGAGGGTGTGCTCGCCTTTCTTGAAAAACGTGCCCCTGTCTTCAGCGGGCGCTGACCATCAAACGCCCCTTCGCAATACACATGATGTGGACGACATATCCCGTTTCGTTCGCAACCGTCTGCCGCGTGGGCAGTGCAAGTTCATCACCATAGAACCAAAACGGACATTGTCTTGCGCGGGGCCTCTTATGGGGGCCTTGCGCGTGAATCCCACGAGCTAGGCCCTGCCCTGCTGGATTCACGGCACCCCGATGATCTGGAATCGCTTTCTGGCCTCTGACCGGGCACGGCATAATGAGACGGTGCCTGCAGGCTTCCAGCTTGGTTTGATACGCCGATGACCCTTGTCACGCGGCGCCGCACCAACCACCCGTATCGCGCCGTCGATCTTTATCGCGGGATCGGCCAAGCGGTCATTGCTCGGAGGATCTCACGGCGAGGTGACACGGAGTCTTCGCGAGTGTCGGTAGTTCGCGCGCCTCAATCTCTCGGCCAAGTTACGGGGTGTCGCGTTGTCCTTAAATCCGAGGCGGCGCGCGCTGGACGTTATTTCTTGCCCTTAAATGCGAGATTCTGCTTCCAGAGGCTGCGCTTTTCTTTGGTTTCGTCTCGCTATTTGATCAACGGCGGCAAGCAAACGGGGCTCCTTTCCATAGGTGCGCAGTAAGGCGGCTCTTGCAAATCCGTCGATGCCGATGCTGAACATCGCCGCTTTGGTAAGAGGATGTATCTGAGCAGCAGCGATGGCGGCAAGGCAGAAGATCCTTACGCCTGGTCTAGGGTGCTGTAGTGCGAATGCCTGATCCCCACGGTCAGTCTTGAGTGCCATAGCAAAGGTAACTGCCCGCATGGCGTCATCCAGACGCAAGACGTCGATCTTCGCGTATTCCAGCCCTCCGGGCGAGACATGATGGCAATGCAGAATAACGGGGTTGCCTTCGGCAAAAGCCCGTTTCTCGTCGATACGTTTGCCGGGGTGCTCGGCAGCCATGCGCTCGAAGCAGTCAATAAGCCCTTCTTGCCACTGACGGCATTCGCATAGTGCCCGATATCGCCGTCCCCGGCGTAACACGCGATAGCCTCGCGGGGGAGAGCGGGGTTGGCCCTTCACACCACCGGGTCTGATCGAGCTTGTGCAAGCCGCGAGGCAACTCCAAGCGAAACGCCTGGCCCGCCAATGTGTACTGACCGCCTCTCAAGGATCAGACAGCCCGGCATCGGCCAGTTGCTCAGCGTCGGGCAAGTCGCGCAGGCTCTCCATCCCAAAGGCCGCGAGGAAGGTCTCGGTAGTGACAAAGGTATAGGGCGCCCCGCGGCGGGGTTCTCGGGGGCCGGTTCCAATCAGGCTACGCTCGGCCAGCCGTCCGATCAGGTCGCGGCTGATGTCTTTGCCGAAGATGTCCTTAAGCCCGTCCCGGCTGATCGGCTGGTGGAAGGCAATGGCAGCCAGCACGGCGATATCAAACTCGCTGAGGTCCAGCGCCTGCCCGCCCATGTCCGCCGCGGCCCGGATCACCGGCGCATAGGCGGGTTTCGTGCGCAGCAGCCAACCCCCGCCGACGCGGGCGACCTCATAGGGGCGACTCTCAAGATCAACCTGCATATCCTCGATCAACAGATCAACCGAGACCCCCTGCCCCACCACGCGCGCCAGATCGTCGCGCACGACCGGTGTCGCAGACGCAAAGAGCACGGCCTCGATTCGGCGCAGCCATTCGCGCCAGCGAAGATCGGGTGGCAGATCGGCCAGGTCGCGGTCTATGTCCGCCTTGTGGCTGTCGCGCGCCATCGTCAAACCCCATACAGGCGGAAGGTGTCCCGCCCGGTCAGTTCGCGCGCAGCACCGAGGTCCACCAGCCGATCACACAACCGCCGCGCAGCGCGGTCGGACATGAGGGAGAGCAGTGTTGCCGGGGCGAGAGCATCGCGGGACAGGAACAGCGCGACCGCCCGATCCGCCCCTTTGGCGCGCAGCTTCGGGGTCACAGCTTGCAACCGCGCCGCACCTCTCAGCAGATCGGCGGCCAGCGGCAACGCCTGCCCTGCCGCCACTGCCACGGCCCGATGACACGCCAACCTTAGGTCGTCGTCGCTCTTGCGCAAATCGCGCGGCCTCAAGGCCAGAGCCAGCACCGGCAGCAGGTGGCTCCACCCCAGCGACTTCGATAGCACCGCATCGGCCAGGATCAGCGCTGCCGTCTCGGCACGTGGGGCACCCGCCAGCACCGCCTCCAACACAGCCGCCGCCCGATCGACCGGGTTTCCATCCGTCGCCTCAAGGCAGAGCGCGATCTGCTCGACCGTTACGCCGGGCAAGGCCTTGTGCAGTCCGGCCACCGAGATCGGTCGCGCCACCGCAATGCTCCATTGCTGGAACACTTCGCCTGCCGGGCCGGGATGATCGCCGGGCCGCAAGAGGTGCAGCGCGTCGCGCAAATCCGCGGCCCGTTCCCGGCGCCCCATAAACCCGACGCAGACCTCTGCGGCGGCCAGCGCCAGCCGCGCCCGCCACAGGGCGTGTGGCACCGCATCCGACCGCGCGGCGAAATCCAGATGGGACAGGGCTGCGCCAGACAGAAAACCCGCCTCTTCAAGGGTTTCTTTAGAGCAGCGCGCCATCCACCCCGGGATCCGGAGGACGTGCAGGCTGCCGTCCGAAAGATGGGGTTTTGTTTTCTCCATGCCCGCAGGCTAAATCGGCGCGGCGGTTTTGACCAGAATTATTTGTATTTACCGCCGTCTGTTTGGCAACGTTCTTATGTCCAATAATCTTGCATTATCGGACATTAATGGAATACGCTCGAAAGCATGACAGAAATGCCCCAGAAATCACCTTCACGCACGCCGAATGGCCCTGAATCCCATGACGAGGACCAGAGCAGCACCGCCGCAATCGCCCTGCCCTCTCACCTCGCCGGGTCAGGTGCTCTCGACCGGTTGGTCGAAACCGCACGGGACTATGCCCGCCACACGGTCTCTGACAACACGCGACGCGCCTATGCCAAAGATTGGGCCGCCTTTGCTCGCTGGTGCCGGATGCGCGGCGTGGATCCCCTGCCCCCGTCGCCCGAGTTGATCGGTCTTTACATTGCGGATCTGGCAGCGCCGCAATCCGCGATCCAACCCCTCTCAGTCTCCTCGATCGAGCGCCGCCTGTCCGGCCTCGGCTGGGGCTATGCGCAACGCGGACAAAGCCTTGACCGCCAGAACCGCCACATCGCCACCGTGCTGGCGGGCATCCGGCGCAAACATGCCCGCCCGCCAGTGCAGAAAGAAGCGATCCTGCCTAAAGACATCCGCGACATGCTGGCCACCCTGCCCCACGATCTGCGCGGATTGCGCGACCGGGCCATCCTGCTGATCGGTTTCGCGGGCGGGTTGCGGCGGTCCGAGATTGTCGGCCTTGATCACGGCAAGGACGATACCCCGGACTCAGGCGGCTGGATCGAGATCATGGACCAAGGCGCCCTTCTCACCCTGCGCGGCAAGACCGGCTGGCGTGAGGTTGAGATTGCCCGCGGCTCCAGCGAGCAAACTTGCCCGGTGCATGCCCTGAGCCAGTGGCTGCACTACGCGAAAATCGACTTCGGCCCGATCTTTGTCGCCGTGTCGCGCAACGGGCTGAAGGCCACGGCTGAGCGGCTTTCCGACAAGCACGTCGCCCGATTGATCAAGCAAACCGTCGAGGCTGCCGGCCTGCGCCCTGACCTGCCAAAAGCAGAGCGTTTACGGCTCTATTCCGGCCATTCATTGCGTGCGGGCTTAGCATCATCCGCCGAGGTCGATGAGCGCTATGTCCAAAAGCAACTCGGCCATGCGTCGGCCGAAATGACCCGCCGGTATCAGCGCCGTCGTGACAGGTTTCGGGTCAACCTGACCAAGGCCGCAGGGTTGTGAAAGCCCCCGCCCTACCGCCACAAATCAGCGCGCTAGAACGGATTTTCGAGCTTCACGCCGGTCGGCGCGAAATCACTAACGTTGCCCGTAACAACGGTCGCCGAATGCCGGAGTGCAGTTGCCGCAATCATCAGATCTGCCCCCGTATGACCTATTTCGGCCGACAGCCGGCCCCAGATCCGGGCGTCTTCGGCATCGAACGGCAGCAACCGGTCAGAAAACAGGAGGATCGTTCGATCAAGCCAGACTCGAAGATCATGGGCGAAAGCGGGATCCCGCCCCTCCTGCTGGCGAATACCGCGCTCAATCTCGCCAATCGTGATGACACTTAGAAAAAGATCTTGTTCCGATTTGCCGCGCAACCACGCCGCCACTTGAGGGGCACGATCTGTGCGGCGAATAGCCGAAATGACATTGGTGTCGAGCACATACATCAGAAAGAGACATCTCTCGGCTTGGCCTGCACCCGCTCGACGTCACCCGCAGGAAAGGCCATCAGATGATCGGCAAAGCTCTCGCGGGCTTTAACGGCACCCGCGAGCAGTCGGTGATATTCTTCCGACGATAGCACGACGACTGCGGGCCGCCCCCGACGCGTCACTTCCTGCGGCGTGCCAGCAAGCGCCGCCTCGACAACCGCGCTGAACTTGTTTTTCGCGTCTTGGACGGTCCACATTACTACAATCCTAGCTAGCCATACAGCTAGATAGATGATCGGCAACCTCCTCCTTGTCAAGGGCGCGTTGATCAAAAGTTGAAATTTGAATGGGCCTAAAGTGCCTTTCAATGACTTCTGGGTGCTGGCACCGCCAATCGGTCGTTTAGTAGCGTTATATAAAACTGAAAAAGGCCTGTTTTGATGCCCTCAATAGGCTACGCCCGTGTTTCGACCGACGATCAGACCCCCCTGCCCCAGTCCGAGGCCCTGAAAATCGCGGGCTGTGCTGAGATCCATCAAGAGCAGGCCTCGGGCGGGAACCGTGCGCGGCCCGTGCTGGCCCGCGTTCTGGAGCGCATCCAGAAAGGTGACACGCTGGTCGTGGTGCGCATCGACCGCCTTGCTCGGTCGCTGTCGCATTTGTTGGAAATCATCGAGCGGCTGGAGGCAAAGGGCGCGTTCTTCCGCTCCTTGGAAGACCCCATCGACACTGCAAGCCCACAGGGCAAGTTCACCCTGCAAGTATTGGGCGCCGCCGCTGAGTTCGAGCGCGCCCTGATCCGGGAGCGCACCAAAGCCGGGCTGGCCAGCGCCCGTACTAAGGGTCGCATCGGCGGCAATCCCGGCCTGCGGGCGCGTGATCCGGCGGCGTTGCGCAAAGTTCGACTGGCGCGGCAAGACGGGTTCATGGAGCGGCTGAACCAAACCGCACAAGACTGGGTGCCGCATGTCCGCCGCCTACGCCCCGATATGCCTTGGGAGGACGTGCTGCGCCTGATCAACGCCCCCCTGCCCCCAGATCGCCACTGGACGCAAAGCCGTTTGCTGCGAGCCGCAAACGCCTATGTTAGAGACGGTTTTCTGCCGCAAACCGTGCTGAGCCGCGCCAACCGCCGCGACACCGACGACCGCCTGCCCGCGATCATTGCCGCCATCAAAGGTGCAGACCCTGGTATCACCTTGCAAGCCATGTGTGACCGGCTCGAAGCCATGCGCGAACGCACACCGCGTGGGCGGACAAGCTGGCAGCCATCGTCGGTCAAAATGTTGCTGGAGCGGGCAGAGAAGCTTGGGCTGCTGTAAGCTGAACTTAGTATGTCTTCCATGGACTTGCAGGCCTTCAAGTTCACAGAATCACTGGAAACCTACTTACTGAATGGTGCGCTTCCAAGCAGAGAACACAGCCTAAGCTTTTTACTCTCCAGATCTAGAGAGCCACGGCAATCAGCAGAAAGATGTCACTTTATAAATCTAATTCAATAGGTTAGGCAGATTGAGCCTCCGCGCGTACCATTGATGCTGTGGATAACTTTTCCACTACATCTAGATTCTTCTTGCCGGAATTGTGCATTCATGGCATTTCCATTCTGACGACAAACCACGTCAGGTGGGCCTTTGATCGTCAGAATTAGAAAGAGCCTTCTAAAGGGCCACAAGAGGCAGCAGAACATGGATGATCATAACGCTAGAATTCGGCAAGGGATAGGCTCGGCTGACATCGGAGCCTTTGCCGACAACTTGGCTGAGTCGCTAGATCGACAGATGAAAATTGCTTTCGAGCCTGAAGAGCGCAAATCCCTTCGGCGCTTCAGTTCAACTGAGGTTGCGAGCGTGCTCAGGGTCAGTACATCAAACCTGCGCAATCGACACAAAGACGGGAGCTTCCCCGAGGTTCACACTGATAATCGTGGCCATAGGTTCTACAGCGCCGAGGAAGTAGATACTCTGCGCGACATCCTTGGTCGCACTGGAAAGAACGCCGACGCCTATCGGCCCGGGCGACGAGACAATGATCGGCTGCAAGTGATTTCTGTGGTCAATTTCAAGGGCGGATCATCCAAGACAACGGCGACGATCCACCTAGCGCAGCGTTTTGCCTTGCGTGGGTATCGCGTGCTGGTGCTTGATCTGGATCCGCAGGCCAGCCTGACCACTTTCTTTGGCTTCCGTCCTGAACTTGAGTTCGCGGACGGCGGAACCATCTATGACGCTTTGCGATATGACGATCAAGTTCCACTCTCGGAGGTCATCCAAAAGACCTATTTTCACAAGCTCGACATGGTCCCATCTGGATTGATGCTTTCTGAGTATGAAACCGAGACTGCAAATGCGCTTGCGCGTAGGGCCCAACCGATTTTCGCGGAACGCCTAGCTTTGACGTTGGAAGAGGTCGAGGCTGATTATGACATCGTTCTGATCGACTGCCCCCCTCAATTAGGCTTTTTGACATTGACCGCACTATCTGCGTCGACCGGCCTTCTTGTCACGGTCGTTCCAGGCATGCTCGACATTGCTTCAATGAGCCAATTCCTCAAGTTGGCCTCTGAGACGATAAAGGCGGTTGAAGAAGCCATTGCCCGCCGCGTAACATGGGACTTCGTCAAATTCCTCATCACACGATATGAACCCTCCGACGGCCCACAGACCCAGATGGCCGGCTACTTGCGGTCTATTTTGGCAGGACAGGTCATGACGGAACCGATGCTGAAATCGACGGCAATCTCTGATGCTGGCATGACACAACAGACCATTTACGAGGTTGACCCGAACCAGCTCACCCGAAAGACGCTTGACCGCGCAATAACCAGCGTAAACGGCGTCGCAGACGAGCTCGAGCAGACAATTCAGACGGCATGGGGGCGTCGCTGATGGCCCGCAATATTTTCAACCAACCTCAGAAAGATGCAATCGAAGCCCCGTCGCCGCCCCCTGCCCCGGCAAAGCCTTCGAAGCTTCCGAGCTCGGTCGGCGGGTTGCGTGACTCATTGCGCGAGATCACAGCCAATTCGATACGCGATATCGATCCAGACCGGATCGACATAGACGGCTTGCGCGACCGGCTCATACTGGAAGACAACAGTCTTGATGAGCTGGCCGAAAGTATCCGCAAGCACGGTCAGCAAGTACCAATCATGGTCCGCCCTTCGGACCAGCCAGACCGGTACCGTGTCGTTTACGGCCGCCGCCGCCTTGCAGCCATTCGACAAATTGGCGGAACAGTCAAAGCAATTGTGCGAACTCTGGATGACGACGCCTCTCTGATCGCGCAGGGCCAAGAAAACAACCTGCGCCTCGATCCCTCTTTTATCGAAAAAGCGCTTTTTATCAAAGAAATGCAGGAAGCTGGTTACAAGCCAGGGGTCATTCAGGACGCTTTGGGTCTTACCCGGCAAGGTGTCTCTAATCACCGCGTGGTGATCGAACAATTGCCCGAAGACCTCATCCGCCTTATCGGACCCGCACATGGCATCGGTCGGCGCCAATGGGGGGATCTGGCAGCTTTGGCTGTAAAGACACCCTTATTGGACATCGCGAGGGAGGCACTGTCCTTGGTGAAAACCGATACGCCAAGCCCTGAAAAATTCCAGACAGTCTTCAATACTGCCGCCAGTGCAGCACGTGGCGCCCCCAAGAAAAAGGCCCCCTACCTGTCCACTGTTGTCAGAGATGCAAGTGGCAGCCCCCTTGCCGTGCTTGCCATCGACGGTCGATCCGTCGGCATCAAGATCACGCGAAAGGACAACCCAGAATTCAGCCAATGGGTCGAAGACCGCGCCGAGGCAATGCTTCGCCAGCTCTTTGACCAATGGCGGAATGAGAGCGGCTCGGGGTCCTGACCCCGGCTACACCGAGAAACACGAGCAGAGGAGAGAGACGGAGACCAAAAATAAAAGAGCCCCCCAAGATTTCCCCTGGAGAGCCCTCATCATCAGTTTTGCACCTATGATGTAGCAATCTCCAACAAACTGGTCAAGAGTCGCCGATTCGGTGGACGTCTTTTTGTTGCCTTTTCACGCGCGAATTTGCGGGAAAAGACGGGGAAGCTATGGGCAAAGCGGTCCTCGTTCACAGAACAAATGACATTCACAAGACTGTCCATCACCCAAAATGGGGCCCACCGGGACCCTGCTAAAGCAACGTTGCCCCCTGAAACTGACCTCTGGGTCACTTTCAGGGCCCTCAGAGACTCTCATGCCCAGTTTGGCCTACGGCCAGGCCACATGCATACGCTCCAAGCTTTGCTCAGCTTTCTAAAGCCAGGCCACGGCCAAACCGTGTTTGCCTCCAACTCTGAAATCTGCCGTCGTGTCGGGGGAATTGATGAACGAACCCTTCGCAGACACATTGATCGCTTTATCGAACTGGGGTTCATGGCTCGCCATGACAGTCCAAACTGTAAACGGTATCGTGTTCGATCATCAGACGGCCAATGCATCAGCTATGGGCTATGTCTCTCACCTCTGTTCGAGCGGACAAACGAACTCATGGCTATCGCTCAAGACGTTGAAAACACACGCCGTGACTGCATTTTCATTCGCAAACAAATCCTCACAAGACTTGCCCAACTTGAGGAGTTCTATCCTGAAAGCAATTTTACAGCAGAAGTAAAAAAGGTCCTTAGAAGAAAACTCTCGGTAGCCGAATTTCGCGACTTACTCGCTAAAACAGAGACCGAATGTGATCTGATGTCCACCGTGGTGGACACACCAAAAGCAACGTATTTGACCGCCAACGACGGGCAAATTGACCGGCATCAATCTAAGTCAGAAAAAAAAGATAAAGATTTAGAAAGAAGCAAAAGCACCACAAAACCAGAACTTCGAACTCTTACCTCCGTTTGCAACGAGGCAACAGCTTTCGCTACGAACATACTTAGAACTTGGGAAGATGTAGAACACCACGCCCGTACATTGGCACCAATGATGGGAATCCACGCCACGACATTCGAAAAAGCTAAGACAGCCATCGGTGCCCAAAAAGCTTCTTGCGCAATCTTCATAATGCTTCAACTAGGCCCCCGCATTAGAAACTTTGGTGCGTATTTTCACAGCATCACGCTTGGCAAACGTGTACATCAATTCAACCCATCCATCCTGCTAGAGAGGCTAGCCAGCACAGAAGGCGCTCCAGCATGATGTCCACCGCGGTGGACATTCAACAAATACTTAGAGGAAGAGAGTGGCTGTGAAGGGTTTGACGGGAAGTGAGATCGGGAGAGTGGCTTCCGGCGCCCGTTGTGGAGAAAATCTGATGACGAAAGCTGTCCAGAAAATCATCCTGTCCCCGTCTCAGGATATCCCTTTCGACAAGTTGATGCTGAGCCAGTCCAACGTGCGGCGCATCAAGGCTGGCGTGCCCGTCGAGGAACTGGCCGAAGACATCGCCCGTCGCGGTCTGTTGCAGAGCTTGAGCGTGCGGCCCGTGTTGGCTGACGATGGCACCGAGACCGGCAAGTTCGAGATCCCGGCCGGTGGCCGCCGGTTCCAAGCATTGTCCTTGCTGGTGAAGCAGAAGCGGTTGGCGAAGATGACGCCCATTCCCTGCATCGTGCGGGATGCGGGTTCCGCGATCCTGGCCGAGGACGATTCCCTCGCAGAAAACATGCAGCGCGTCGCCTTGCACCCGCTGGATCAGTTCCGTGCGTTTGTGTCACTGCGCGACAAGGGTCAGAGCGATGCTGAGATTGCTGCCGCCTTCTTCGTGACCCCGCACATCGTGAAGCAGCGGTTGAGACTTGCTTCCGTCGCCCCTGCCCTGCTTGAGGTCTACGCGGAGGATGGCATGACGCTGGAGCAGCTCATGGCCTTCACCGTGAACCCGGATCACGCGCGCCAGGTTCAGGTCTGGGATGTGATCAATTCATCCTGGAACAAGGAGCCATTCCAGATCCGGCGCATGCTGACCGAAACCTCGGTCAGGGTTTCCGACCGGCGCGCGGTCTTTGTGAGTGCTGATGCCTATGAAGCCGCCGGCGGCACGATGCTGCATGACCTCTTCCAGGGCGATGACGGCGGTTGGCTCGAGGACCCTGCCCTGCTCGATCGGCTGGTGACGGAAAAACTTCAGGCCGAGGCTGCAACGATTGCGGTTGAGGGCTGGAAGTGGATCGAGGTCGCGCTTGACCTGCCCTATGGCTACAGCCACGGTCGGCGGTCCCTGTCCGGCGATCCGGTACCGATGACGGATGACGAAGGTGCGGCCCATGCAAAGTTGCTGGCCGAGTATCGGGCGCTGGAAGAAGAATACGCGGGACAGGATGAAATCCCCGACGAGATCGACACGCGGCTTGGCGTGTTGGAAGCGGAGATGGAAAAGATCGAAACTCGGCCGTTGATCTTCGATCCGACAGAGATCGGGCGGGCAGGGGCGTTCGTCACGCTCGACCGCTACGGCGCGCTCGCGGTCTATCGCGGTTATGTGCGTCCAGAGGATGAGCCCGTTGATGAGACCGCGGTCCAGGACGGTGCTGATCCTGCACTGGCGGGGCAGGGGGATGATTGCGATCTCGGAGATGGCCATGCCAGTGCCGCTCATGTCGGAACCGTCATCATGTCGGGTGGCCGGCCGATTGGCCCGGACCAGCCGGAGGATGAGGATGACGGAGCGCTGAAGCCGCTGCCCGAGCGGCTTGTCATGGAGTTGACGGCCCACCGGACGCTGGCATTGCGTGAAGCGCTCGGTCGTTCGCCGGATGTCGCGCTGACGCTTTTGCTTCTTAAGCTCGTCACCGACACCTTCCGCACCTCTGCGGCGGCGGTCAGCTGCCTCGAGGCGTCTGTGCGTCAAGTCTATATGTCGGCGCAGGCGGGCGATCTGAAGGACAGCGTGGTGGCCAAGCTGGTCGACGAGCGTCACGCGGAATGGGAAGCCGATCTGCCGCTTGGCGATGATGCAGCACTGTGGGATTACTTGACTGTCCTCGACCAGGATAGCCGTCTGGCCCTGCTGGCGCATTGCCTCAGCTTCGGCGTCAACGCGCTGCATGAAAAGGTGAACCCTTACGGGGCGGGCATCTCTGCAAGCGGTCTGACCCGTCGTATGGAGCATTCAGATCTCGTGGCGCGCGCGACAGGTCTCGATATGGTCGAGGCGGGCTGGGAGCCAACGGTAGACGCCTATCTCAACCGCGTGCCCAAGGCCCGGATCCTCGAGGCCGTGCGCGAGGCGAAAGGGGAGGGGACAGCGCAGCTCCTCGATCACCTGAAAAAAGGCGAGATGGCCAGTGAAGCCGAGCGGTTGCTGAAGGGCAGCGGCTGGTTGCCCGAGGTCCTGCGCCGTGTCGATCTCGTGGCGCTGGACGGTGAGAACCATGCCGAAGGGCAGGGGGCTGATGTTGATGCCGAAGTGGCTGACAGCGTCAGTGAAGCTGACATTCCCGCATTCTTGGTGGATGATCTGCCTGCAGACGGCGCGTCGATGCTGGCCGCAGAATAACGTATTCCAGCAGGGGGCGGACATTCCGCCCACAATCACCATATAATGTAACAATATCAATAGGATGAGTGCGATTTCTCGCATTCGGAATGAGGAATCATGTCTGCAACAACCATCATCGATACCGCACCCCTCGGGGCGCTCATTCGCTACACCGACGGCAGCCCCAAGCCGCCGGCGCGCTTTACCAAGAAGCTGGCGGCCTGGGAGCGCTCGAGCGGCGTTGGCCGCCTTGTGAAAAAGGAACCACCCCGGCTTTATCCGACCTGGACGGCACCGGCCTCCTTCACCCTGCATGAGGGCAACTTCGCCTCGGACGGGGTGATCCTCGTAACCATCATGCGCAGCCATTCGGCTGACAGCGCCTTGCTCTTCGAGGTGGCAGAGGAACCGAAGCCCGGACAGGTGCGCGTGCTGCTGGAATTCGGCGGCAACACCGAGCTGCTGCATTTGGCGGAATCCATCACGGCGGCCGAGCTCTGGATCGCCAAGGAAGGATACCGCAACGCGCGGCTTGAAATCGTCGGCGATGAAAACAGTGAAAGGGCAGGGGGCGCGGGCCTGGCCGCCTGAGTCCAACTGAAACCGAGGGGCCCTGCCAAGCGCGGGCCTCTCATCCATCACCACCTTGTCCCGCTAAGTCGCGGGGCGCAAAAGGAACCATCCCCAAGGAAGGAGTTCTTCAACCAAGATCCTAGCCGGGAAGCTTAAGGCAAAAGCATCAGCGGGACAACCAGCTCCAGTCGTCAGGGGACCATCCCCCGCCCGCCATTCCCTTCCTTGGCCCGAATTCTGTCCTCGAGATCAACCCGCGAGGGGTCGGACTACGGGCAAGCCCGTGCCGCCGGGCGGATTCGGCCCCGTTTCAAGAGGGGGGCCGAACGCACCCGGTGATGTCAGCCAGTATTCGCGCCTTCGAGGTCCTGTCGCGCGGGGGATGGTCCCCCGCCTCCAAGACAGGAGCCAAACAGATGTCCCGCAAAGATGCACACGCCTTCGCCGCCTCCCTCGCCGCCACGCTCATGGTCTCGATCGTCGTCTTTCAGGCAGGGGATGGAACCTTCGGCGCCGTCCCCGCCGATGAAATCGACGGCGACGAAGTTCAGGTGCTGGTTGAGATCGACCCGTGGGCTTAGGCCCACGGTTACCTCGCCAGGCTCACGCGGAGGCGCAGACGCGCCTCCTGCTGCGTCGTTGCGCTCTCGCACGGTACCGGTGAGATACCCGGAACAGCGGACCGTCGAAGGCGCAGGGCCAAACGGCCTGAAGCCGCAAAAGTGTCAGTCGCATTGCAACTGCCACAACGTCAGGATGATCGAGTGTCCGACCCTAAGTAGACGCATATCAAATGTGTGCTCGACCCAGTTGAGCATTTGCCGCTTAGGTTCGCCTCGTGGTAGTGGTGCGCTAAGCAACGATCAAAAGTGTATCTGAATGAGTATTGAGCCACTAAGAAAACGTAAAATCAGCGGCGAATTCTATACCAGACGCCCGCTGATCATCGAATATGTTGAAATGAGCCTCACATGGTCGTTCGAGGAATTAATGGACAGCGCAGCCATAAGAGACCGGCGACATAGTCAATATGTGCCTTCAGAAGTTCTCATGTTCTATTTGCGCCAGACAAAGTCAGACAACGCGGACTGTCGGTTCATTCGGCTCTACGATATATTGCGCGATCGGGTCGAAGCGGCGTGCCCACGAGCAAGCCGCCAAGTTGGCGACAAAATCCATGAAGATGCGCGCCTCGCTGAAATCCGTGACGCGACGGTAGATCATGTCACCGAGCTGATGTTCACCGATAGGCAGAACTATGACGAGCAACTCGATATCTACGAGGTCGTTTTCGACAAAGCGGTGCGGTCGGCGCACATCACGAAGCTCCGCAAGGTGAACCGTCGGGAAAACGCAAGTGAGGACGTCGAGGACGCGGTCACTGGCGAAGTGCGTGCCGTCGTCGAAGCGGCACTAGAACGCTATAAAATGGGTGACCTCACAGCTGAGGACGATCTTGATTACCGGATTCATGTCCGCCGTGCGATTAACGCTTTACCGACAGACGAACGAGAGGTGATTGATTTGATGCTCGCAGACATTCCAATTGAAACGAACAAAGATGGCGAACGCTCGATGACGGAGCTTTTGGGCTGCGTGGAGAAGACTGTACGTAACCGGCGCGATCGAGCCTTTGCGAAGATCCGGCAAGCACTGGCGCTGGAGGTAGATAATGGCAAATAGAGATGATGTTCTAAACGACTTCACAATCGAAGAGGAGTTGTCGCCTGAAACGCTGAAAGCGTATCTCCAACGCTATCCGGAATACACCCAAGACCTCCTCGCGCTGTTCAACGAACTTTCCATGAACGATTTGGAGGTTGCAGAGGCGAGCCTTCCGCTTGAGACCAAGGCCATGAGCGCGGAGGTCCTGCGCGTCCTACATGTCCGGCAAACACTTTTTGGCAGCGATGTACGAGAATTCGCGCGTGACCTTGGCCTTCCCCGAAGCTTTTTTACCGGTCTGAATGCCGACATCGTACATCTTGCCTCGATGCCAATGGGGCTGTTGAAGGCACTGGCAAAAAAGCTGGATGTGCACATTCAAGACGTGATCAGCGGCATGCAGCAAGGAGATGGGCAGGCCGTTGCGATGAAGTCCGATGGGAAACCAGGTAATGAGACGCCTATCGGATTCGAGGCCTATGTCGAACATGCTGATTTGACCGAGGAGGAGCGGCGCGCGTTAAAGACGTTGCTCGCGGACGATGGATCGGATTGAAACCATAAGAGCGTGCGCGGCTGACCTTCACGCGCAGTGTCGAGAGAAAGGTGGCGACCCAAACCGCCCCTATGAGTTTGCGCTTTGCGAGGCCAAACGACGCGATCTGGAAGTCCGAAAACGCCCTGCAGGTAATCCGCAACTCAAAGGCGGGCGGGCTGTTCTTCAGAAAACGTCCGCAACCATTCTGCATGAAGACACCGGGAACGCGTTTCTCGATGCATTTCTGGTCGCACATGAGATTGGACACCACGAGTGAGAACGGCAGTGCGAAAGTTTGCCACTGAAGTGGCGGGATAGTCCTGCTGCGGGCAGGGTAAAACTTTGCCACTTTGACCCTTTCTGGCGACAGGGAGGGCGGGGGTATTTTCAGCGTGGAACTT
>Ga0163215_100910_pt1 | contig 28444 bp, 25 predicted proteins | sample SynspAceP_FD_185934 | JGI IMG/M metagenome (GOLD analysis project Ga0163215, IMG submission 185934) | Saline lake microbial communities from Ace Lake in Antarctica - Synechococcus sp. Ace-P (Hybrid Assembly) | ecosystem: Environmental > Aquatic > Non-marine Saline and Alkaline > Saline | place...
CAGTTATGTTAGCCAAAATAGGTACCTTGATAGCTTTTGAAAACGCGCGATAATGAGCTTCTGTTTTTATTGCTTCCGCAAAAATACCATCGGCTCCGGCTTCAACACAGGCCTGGGCGCGCTCAATGGCTGCTTCTAAGCCTTCTTGGGCGAAGGCATCAGTGCGAGCCATGATAAAAAAGTTATCATCGGTACGTGCATCCACTGAAGCTTTTATGCGGTCAACCATTTCTTCCTTAGAAACAATGGCTTTATTAGGTCTGTGTCCACAGCGCTTTTGCGCCACTTGATCTTCAATATGAACCGCTGCAGCACCCGCCTTAATCATTTCTTTAACGGTCCGTGCAATATTAAACGCCCCGCCCCAGCCCGTATCTATGTCCACCAGCAAAGGTAAGTCACTGGCACTGGTAATTCGATTAACATCGATAAGTACATCATTCAACGAGGTCATGCCTAAATCCGGTAAACCGTAAGAGGCATTCGCCACCCCAGCTCCTGATAAATAAATGGCTTGATGTCCTGCTTGCTGGGCCATCATGGCGCAATACGCATTAACAGCACCAACAATTTGCAAAGGTTTATTGTCGTTCAAGGCCTGACGGAAACGTGCGCCTGGACTGGTTATTTTCGAACTATTCATAGGGTATTCATCCGTTTTTCTACATTAAGGCGAGAAGCTGAAATATGCCTACGCATAAGTATTTCAGCGAGTTCACCATCTTTATCTTCGATGGCTTGAATTATGTTGTGATGTTCTCTAAACGCTTTTTTGGCCCGTGGACTAGCCATACCAAATTGATAACGATACATGCGCACTAAATAATATAGTTCTTCACATAAAAGCCGGATCAATAATTGATTACCACTGCCAAAAACAATTTTGAAATGAAAGTCTAAATCACCTTCTTTTTGAAAATACGCCTCACCTTGTTGCAAGGCTTCGTGTTGCTCGTGTTCAATAAGAAGTAATTTGAGCTCTGCAATTTGCTCACTGCTCATATTTTGCGCCGCAAGATGACAGGCCATGCCTTCTAACGATTCACGCACACGAAAAATCTCTAATAGCTTTTCTGTCGACAATGTAACCACGCGATAGCCGATATTGGCTTTGCGTTCTAACAGACCACAGCCTTCTAAACGGGATAAGGCATCCCGCAAAGTGCTGCGACTAATATCATAATAACGGGCGAGTTCAGGTTCACTGATTTTACTGCCCATAGGGACCAAGCCTTCAACAATGCGCTGACGTAGGTCGCCAAACACCGATTCAGCTCGGGTCGTAACCGTTTTAGTTGTACTTGAGCTTAATAGGGTTTCTTGCATTCTGATTGTCGACAATTTAATTGATGTTAAGCAGTTTAGTCAATTAAATGTAAAGATCAAGGTAAATTGTCGACAATTTATCAATGCTGAAATAATTTGTTTACATTAATACCTGACGTAATGAGTTAACACAATAATCCACATTCCTTTGTGACGCCCCATAACCCATCAAGCCAATACGCCATACTTTACCAGCCAAGGCTCCCAAACCAGCGCCAATTTCTAAGTTAAACTCATTGAGTAAACGCCCACGAATAGCAGCATCATCAATACCACTGGGGATACGCACCATATTTAATTGCGGCAGACGGTCTTGCTCTTTTACTACAAATTCCAAACCTAAATCTTCGAGACCAGCACGTAATTTTAGGTGCATCGCAGCGTGCCTATCCCATGCCCCTTGCAAACCTTCTTCATATAAAATAAGTAAGGACTCATGCAGAGCATAGATACTATTGACCGGCGCCGTATGATGATAAGCCCGCTTGGTACCCTGCCCCCAATAACCCATCACAAGATCCATATCAAGAAACCAACTTTGCACTGGACTGCGCCGTTGTTTAATCACATCAATCGCCTGTTGACTAAACGAAACAGGTGACAAACCAGGGACACAAGATAAACATTTTTGGGTGCCCGAATAAATAGCATCTATTTGCCAATCATCCACGGCCAGTTCAATCCCACCCAATGAAGTAACCGCGTCGACTATGGTTAAACATTCATACTGCTTAGCTAAAGCGCACAGTGCTTTGGCATCATTGCGCACACCGGTAGACGTTTCAGCATGCACAAAGGCCACTGCTTTGGCATCTGGGTGCATTTTCAAGGTTTGTTCTAATTTATTAATATCTGTTGCTGTGCCCCATTCATCTTGGACCATAATGGCTTGTCCACCACAACGCTGCACGTTTTGCTGCATACGGCCCCCGAATACACCGTTTTGACAAACAATAACCTTATCGCCAGGCTCTACCAAATTAACAAATACCGCTTCCATACCCGCCGAACCTGGGGCTGATACGGGCATAGTTAAGGCATTTTTGGTTTGAAAAGCAAACTGCAGCAATTGCTTGGTTTGGTCCATTAATTCCACAAATAATGGATCCAAATGGCCAATTGTAGGGCGAGATAACGCACTTAATATGCGAGGATTAACATCTGAAGGACCTGGACCCATTAAGGTTCTATTAGGCGGAAAAAAGCTTTGAAATTTCTGATCCATATTAACAACATCATCTAATTTAACTTATACCGATGATTACAGCTCATTGCGAAGTAAACAAGAGGCCATAGTGGTCATAAATAAGATGAATATTATGCGCCATCATATGGCCTTAATAGAGATGAGCACACACAATGAGCATGTGGATTACCTATTGAAAAGCTGTGCACTAACTGTGAACAAACATCAATTCACTTATGAAACCCGCTAAGAAACCCGCGCATCTAATTGAAAATTATACAAAATAAAAAACAACCAGGGATAGTTCATTTTTCAAGCAAAGATGTTCTACAATTAAAGCTTGGATTGTGATCCAATACTGTTAATGACTCGTTTCAACTTTTAATAAATCCCAGTTAGCGCACGGCTCTGCAAATGAGCCATTCCCTAAGCCCGAACTAGTAATAGTTTCGGGCCTTTTTTTATATTGCTGTTTTTAGGTTAAACAAGTGTTTAGAGGCTCAGGCCTTCAAGATTGAGCTCTTAGGTCAACAGCAAAACGTTTCCCATTATTCACATAATACTCAGCTGATTTTTCTAACATTGCTTTTTGATTGTCAGAAATAGTTTTAACAATTTTACCCGGTGAGCCCATGACCACTGAGCCATCTGGGATCTGCATATTTTCGGTAATCAATGCGTTGGCACCAATCACGCAATGTTTGCCTATTTTAGCCCCATTCAAAATAACGCTATTGATACCAATTAAACTGTAATCGCCTATTTCGCAGCCATGTAACATCACTTTATGCCCAACAGTGACTCCTTTGCCAATGACTAATGGTACGCCATGATCGGTATGCAATACTGAGCCATCCTGCACATTGCTGCACTCGCCGACAGTTATCAAGTCACAATCACCGCGAATCACCACATTAAACCAAACGCTACTGTCTTTTTCTAAACAGACTTGGCCAATGATATGGCTACCAGGGGCGATAAAGGCGGGTTGATTGAGCTTAACTTTGTGCTCACCTATAGAATAAATCATATGCTCTCCTCGATATTGCGCATTAAACCTTCTTGCATGGTTGAGGCGACCAACTTACCTTCACGATTAAAAAATTGGCCCCTAACCAAACCTCTTGCCCCACCGGTAAATGGACTTTCAGCGCAATATAATAACCAGTCATCAAAATCAAAGGGGTGATGAAACCACATTGCATGATCGATAGTCGCCATGCGTAAGGTTTTATTTCTAGCTGAAATGCCATGAGGTTGCAGACAAGTGCCTAAAAAATGATAGTCAGACGCATAGGCCAACATCGTCTGATTAATATTGATATTACCACCCAGTACTTCTTGCGCTTTCATCCAAATATAACGCTTTGGCTCTTGCACTTGGGGTTTGTAAGGATCAATGGCTTGCACCGTACGTGTATCAATCGGTTTGTGATAACTCAAGGTTTCACGCACACGCAGGGACATATCACTCAGTGATTTTTCATAAAACTTAATGTCTGGTTCAATATCTTCTGGCGCAGGTACATCTGGCATTTCGGCATATTGATGTTCTAAACCCACCTCTGGCAATTGAAAAGACGCCGTCATATAAAAGATATTTCGCCCATTTTGCACGGCTTTAACCCGTCTGGTGGAAAAACTACGCCCATCTCGCACGTTCTCTACGTCAAAGACCACGGGCTGATTAGCATCTCCGGGCAGTAAAAAATAACTATGAAAAGAATGCGCAACTCGGCCCTCAGGCATAGTGAGTTGGGCTGCCGCTAGTGCTTGGCCCATAACTTGACCACCAAATAATGCGCGAAAACCTAAATCCCAACTTTGTCCACGAAATAAGCCCTGCTCAATTTTTTCAAGGGTCAATAATTCGACTAATTTAATGTCTGGCATGGCTATTTACTCTTCATAATAATGGACTACACTCGCTCTGCTTGACGAGGATCACGGGGATAAAACTTATCAGGTAATTGCGCTTGAGTCTGGAAAAATCGTGTATCTTTATAGGGTAGTTTCATAAACCCAGAAATTCCTAAACCCTTAATTTGCGGGATTAAGTCGATAATGTCTCGCAATAAACTGCTAAATTCCAGCTCTAGCTTATGATTAAGCAAAGTATAATAACTGTGAATTTTTAAATGGGTAGGCAAAGCTTCAAAAATAATACAGCCCGTATGATGAATGCTGTTGAGCTGGCGGATAATAGTCAATAACTCGGCAGGCAAAGCTAATAGTTCGTCGGGATCATCCCCATCTTCAAAATAGGAATGCATACGACTCTCATCTTCTGGTAATGAAATACGACTTAATTCATAAGGAATGCGCATCCCCACTTCAGGCATAAAATTCGAATTTTCATCCACACGTTCTAAATGTAAAGTGTCTCGAGCATTAAACAAACAACACTTGAAAATGCCCACTCTTTTAATGGCTCTGGCTAAATAAACCACATTGTTGATGGAGGCCTCAAACGAACATTGCATACTTTGATCATAAAGATTCAAGCTCGAATCGATATATACCCCTTCATCCTGCCAACGAACGGCTAAGCCACCCACTACCGGATATTTTCCCAAACGACTAACGGCAGATACAAAGGCTTTTTCTGTTTCACCCATACCTTGCAAATAGTTTTTATAGTAGCGCTCAAATTGCGCATCATTCATATATTGCAGTTCGTGGTGCTCGGTAAAAGCCTCAGCGCGCAAAAAAGATTTTCTTGAGCTGTAGACCACGGTATCGATGTCTTTTTCTTTACGCACGACCCAACTGGGTATAAGGGGTTTGGCTTGTTCAAGATGACTATCAATCAGTAAGAGGTTTTTCATAAACTTCATATTCTGCAAGAAATAATCACCACCACGCTGACGCTCTATGGGGTCGTCACTAAGCATAGCACTTAAGGTACGGGCCAGCTCTTGGGGCAAACCTAATGAATCAGGAGTAATGACTCGCCAGCCAAAACGGCATGACTGCCCAGAAGCCAAGGCATATAAGGTACTGGCTAAGCCCTGTTCATCAAAACGAGGCGAAGATAAACCACCATTAAGTTGTTCTTCACCAATAAAATAAATATCCCCCAAACGCGCATTGGTTTGCTGCAATTCACTGGACATTAAATCCATGATATTTTGACTAACAAAATGCCCCTGTTCATCGATTTGCGCAAAGACCGATGAACCCCAATCAATCAGTCCGATAGACTCTGACTGTTGATCAAAAACAATGTTAGAGGGTTTGATATCACCATGTACTATGGGTTTTTTGTTGCCCTCAGCCTTAAAGTTGCGCAAATAACTCAATACATCGGCTAATTGCACCGCTATTTTAACGATAAGCCGAGGCGATAAGGGCCCTTGCTGTAAAGACACTTTTTCTAGATCATCACCAGGTGCGCGCTCCATCACCAGTATGGCTTGCTTTTTAACCCGCTGGAATTCTATCAAAGCAGGAACATTGGCATGTTCTACATGGCTTAACATGTAGGCTTCTTCTTCTAATCTGTCTTGAATATGTTGTGGCAAATTAATCCGAGAAAACTTAAAAACAAAACGCTGAGCAGCTTGATCTGAGCTAAGTTCATTTACCCCACGGGAAAGTTGTCCGGCAAAAGCAAAACCAAAGGCGCCCTTACCGATTAATTCAATATTTTTATAACCCAATAATTCTAGTTGTTCAGTACATAACTTAAACCAATCTTTGAGTTTTTTTGCGTCTTTATGGGACAGCAAATAAATAGATTGCTCATCGGGTATATAAAAATGTTTAATCCCTGCTGGCGCTAACATCGTTCAATTTACTCTGTGATTAACCACGTTACTTGACTGCTGGCACTCGGCGATTGGGCTAACAATGGCGTTAATTCTTGTAAAGCGGCGTGCATTCTCTGATCAAACTGCCACGGCGCGTTAATCACCGCCAGCCCAGAGCCATACATGCCTTCACCTTGTTCCTTAGCGGTTACGCATAGCTCTATTTGCAGTAAATTCTTAAATGGCTGAGCTTTAAGTGCGCTTAACAGTGCCTCACTTTTGCCCATTTTACTTTGTGCATAGTGAACGTCACTCTCCTTGTCATGGCGATTAGCAATCAAGGGGTACCAAATAACAAACATACCGGTACTCCAGCGTTTGACTGCCTTGGTGACCATATCAGCAACCTGTTGATATTCGTTCGCCACCTCATAAGACGGATCGATTAAGACCAGTCCTCTGGGCAGTGCTGGAGGCGTCATCGCTAGCAAGCCTTCAAACCCATCCCGATGATGAATACTCACATTTTTGCCACTTATATTTTCCCGTAGATTATCAATCTCTTGATTATGCCATTCCATTAACACCAGTTTGTCTTGGTCGCGCATTAAGGAGCGGGCGATTTCTGGGGAGCCTGGATAGTTTCCATGGCGATGGTATTGCGCGATTAAATCGATATAGGTTTTAATATCAGAATTAGCCCCTTGATATTGCATCAGGCGCTCAATACCTTGTTGAAATTCCATCGTTTTTTGTGCGTTATCAGAACTCAGATCATATAAACCCGCCCCACTATGGGTATCGAAATACATAAAACCCTTATCTTTTTCTTTGAGCTTTTCAATTAATAGCAACTGACCTAAGTGCTTTAATACATCGGCGTGGTTGCCAGCATGAAAACTATGACGATAACTAAACAATGATCGAACTCCAACTAAGTGACTAGACTGTAAAAACAAACCCGCAATTAAGCGGGTTTATTTAAAATCAAACGGCGTTATTTTAATTCTACCAACATTGTAAGCGGATTTTCCAAATAAGACTTCCATAAATTATTAAATCTCACCATGGTGGCTCCATCGATTATGCGATGATCCCCCGACCAACTTACTTGCATGATATTAACCGCCACCACATTATCGTTGGCATCAAAGCGCGGTAGTCGCTGTATTTTGCCTAAAGCAACGATGGCTGACTCTGGTGCATTGATAACAGGCGTCGCAACGGTACCGCCCAAGACGCCAATGTTGGAAATACTAATAGTACCGCCTTTCAAATCTGCGGCTTTTAACTTACCTTGGCGACCCAATTCCACTAAGTCATTGGTCTTTTGAGCAATTTCAAATAAGGAAAGATGTTGTACCCCTTTTAAATTGGGCACCAACAAACCGATTTTTGAATCAATGGCTAATCCAATATTATGCTCGTCAAAGTAGGTAATTTCAGTGCAATCTGCATTCACCTGACTATTGATAATCGGGAACTGTTTTAAAGCCAGCGACAATGCCTTCATAAAAAACGGCATAAAGCTTAACTTAACGCCCTGATTAGCAAATTGCTCTTTTAATTGATTCCGTACCGCAATCAAATTATCCAATTCAATTTCATCGCTCACCGTAAAATGCGGCACTGTTGTCACTGCGTGCAGCATTTGTTTGGCCATAACCGCTTTTATGCCACGAATTTGTTCTTTACGGATCCCGCCAACACTCTCAACCGTTGCGGCTTTAACGGGCACAAGCTTAGTCTCGTTTGATGCTGGAGCACTCAAATCACATTTAAGCACTCTGCCCTTATCACCACTGCCTTTAACAGAAGCTAAGTCCACATCGAGTTCACGAGCCATACGACGCACTGCAGGACTGGCCAAGGCCTTTCCTTTGCCCATAGCGGGTAAGTCACTTACTGCAGCACTCTGTGAAGGCTCAGACCTTACTTGTGCAGGTTGTTGCGCTGTTTGCATTTTTTGTGCTACGGGAGCATTACCCGAATCTTTGACTTGCATGGCAAACAAAGGAGTATGGACCTGGGCAATATCGCCTTGAGCATAATATAACTTGCTTACTTTACCCGAGTATTTAGCGGGTATTTCGACCAGGGCTTTGTCTGTCATGACTTCAACCACAGCTTGGTCTTCAAGGATTTCATCACCTTCATTGACCAACCATTTGACTAATTCACACTCCACTATGCCCTCGCCAATATCCGGCAGAATAAAGTCAATTGAATCTCCCTCACTTCCACTGGTTTGTGCCGTTTGAGTACTCTCTGGCGTTGCTGGTGCTGATGCAACCTCGGGTGCGACCTGCCGAGGTGCGACCTGCTGAGGTGCGGCCTGCTGAGGTGCAGTCTGCTGTTCAGCGCCATCAATTTGCATCGCAAACAAAGGTGCATGAACTTTGGCAATCTCGCCGGTTTTATAATAAAGCTTCAACACTTTACCTGAATACATGGCAGGAATTTGTACGGTAGCCTTGTCGGTCATGACCTCTGCCACCGGCTGATCTTCAACAATAACATCGCCCTCGGCCACTAACCATTCAAGCAATTCACATTCAACAATGCCTTCACCAATATCTGGCAAAATAAAATCAGTCACTTATCTGTTCTCCTATCTGGCTAGAAATTAACGCAGCGAACAATCGCTTCGTAAATTTTGAGGTGGTCAGGCATATACTCTTTCTCATGGGCTAAGGGATAAGGAGTATCCAAACCACATACGCGAGTAATCGGTGATTCAAGATATAAAAAGCACTTCTCCTGAATACTGGCGGCGATTTCACTAGCAAACCCTCCGGTCTGCGGCGCTTCGTGACTAATCAACAAACGACCGGTTTTTTGTACTGATATGGCAACGGTTTCACGATCCCAGGGTAAAATACTGCGTAAATCTACGACTTCGCAGGAGATACCGTCTTTTTCTGCCATTTGGGCCGCTTTTTCCATCACTTCCATTTGCGCCCCCCAAGCTAACAGCGTGATATCACTGCCTTGCGTAACAACCTCCGCTTTACCTAAGGGTAAAGTATAATCATGTTCAGGTACTTCCCCCACTGATGCGCGATACAGGCGTTTGGGCTCCATAAATAACACTGGGTTGTCATCGCGAATTGACGCTAATAACAAACCTTTGGCTTGGTAAGGATTGCGTGGCACAACTATTTTTAAGCCCGGTACATGGGCAAAAAAGGCTTCGGGTGACTGCGAATGATACAAACCACCGGCAATACCACCGCCATAAGGAGTCCGAATCGTTAAGGTTCCGCAGCTAAATTGACCACCAGAACGATAACGCCATTTCGCCGTTTCATTCACAATTTGATCAAAAGCCGGAAAAATATAATCGGCGAATTGAATTTCTGCTACCGGTACTGAGCCCTGTGAGGCCAAACCATTGGCAAATCCAATAATACCTTGTTCGGTTAAAGGGGTATTAAAACAACGGCCTTTACCAAATTTTTCTTGTAGATTACTGGTGGCTCTAAATACCCCACCGAAGTGTCCAACATCTTCGCCAAAAACCATGACCTTTTCATTTTCAGTCATCGCGGTAATCAACGCGCTATTGACCGCTTGCAACATATTCATTTTAGCCATTACAGTCTCCCCGCCGTTTTTGGATAGGCTTCAGGGTATTTGGCAATGTGGGCTTTTAGTTCAGCCAATTGTTCTTTGAGATGCCAAGGTGGTGTGTCATACACATCAGTAATAATGTCATCAATTTTACACACCGGTACTTTTTCCACGCGCTTCAACTCACTCAATACGTCTTGACGACTTTGCTCCAAAAAGGCTTTGTTTTGCTCTTCGTTATACCAACCCTGGCTTTGCATCCAAGCAGCAAATCGCAATACGGGATCTTTTGCCCGCCAGCGTTCTTCTTCCTCTTTAGAGCGATAACCTGTGGGGTCATCAGAGGTGGAATGCGCAGCCAAACGATAAGTCATGGCTTCAATTAATACCGGACAATTTTCCGCTAAGGCTAATTCACGGGCTTTCTGGGTAGCAGCAAATACCGCCAATACGTCATTACCGTCAACCCGAATGGTTTTAATACCATAACCGATGCCGCGTGAAGCAATACCATCACCCGCAAACTGCTCTTCAGAGGGCGTAGAGATGGCGTAACCATTGTTACGACAGAAAAAAATCACCGGGCAATGCAGCACAGCAGCCATATTTAAACCGGCATGAAAATCACCTTCAGAAGCAGCGCCCTCTCCAAAGTAACAAATGGTTACTGCAGGCTGCCCAGCCATTTTTTGCCCATAGGCATAACCACTAGCTTGCGGAATTTGGGTACCTAGGGGCGACGAGATCGTCATGAAATTAAGTTCTTTTACCCCATAATGAATAGGCATTTGCCGCCCTTTATTCGGATCTTTTTCATTGCTGAACATCTGATCCATAAACTGTTCGGTGCTATAACCACGAAACGCCAAGGTACCTTGCTCGCGGTATTGCGACATAATCATGTCTTGCGGTTCAAGTGCAGCAGCACTGCCCACGGTAGAAGCCTCTTCACCTGTACAGGCCAAATAAAAACTGATCCGCCCTTGCCGCTGAGCCGCCACCATACGCTCGTCTAGGATCCGGATATATTGCATTGTCGTTAGAATTTTTTCTGCAAGTTCCTTTTCCATTTCCGGCAATGTCGCCTCTTTATGAGGTACACCATCGGCTTGTAAAATTTGTAACATCGGAATATCGACTAGGCCGTTGCTTATCACCTTTACCTGATGGCTAAGACCGATATTGGATAAGTGATTTCTGTCTTTCATTTACTTACCTTGTGAAGGATATAAACCATAGTGTAGGTTTATCGTTTATAGCTTGTTATAAGTTTGTAAAGAATAGTGGAGTATTTGGAATAAGGCCTTGCGATTTAAGCCAGCGGAATCAAAACTAAACAAACAACTGACTAATAAAACTCACTAAAGATGATATTCATCCTACAAATCATAAAAGACTGACAGTAAAGTGTTGGCAGCATCGAAACGGGTATCCTAAAGCTGACTTAGGGTTGGAGTTTCTCGATACATGACACAAGCTTAATTAACAACAATTCACCAGGCCCCATGTTAAATATGGTCGCATGACTTTAAATATTTGGTCGAATTAAAATGGGTGTCTTCTTAATTGACTTCCGAAACAGGTATCCTAAAGCTGACTTAGGGTTGGAGTTTCTCGATACATGACACAAGCTTAATTAACAACAATTCACCAGGCCCCATGTTAAATGTGGTCGCATGACTTTAAATATTTGGTCGAATTAAAATGGGTGTCTTCTTAATTGACTTCGTTGCGGTTAGACTTCTAATTAAAATGACATAATTGATTAATGAAATACTAACAATGAAAATTAATGCGGCGTGTTTATTATTTTGCTTTTACTGTACTAACTTACTGGCAGATCCATTAGTGATTGCACCTGAGCCAAGCAAGGCTGAAGTTATCGACCGTTTTGCCCAACTTGCCCTAGCGTGCGTGCACAAAGAATATCCCAATATTGTTAAGCATATGATGAATAGTGATGAGGATGTGCAAACACCTAAACGACTATACCCCGCATTTTATGGTTGCTTCGATTGGCATTCTTCAGTTCATGGACATTGGTTGCTTACTCGAATTGCCAGCCAACACCCCAACACAGCCAGTTATCAAGCGATCATAAACAGTCTTAGCCAGAGTTTTACCCAGACCAATATTGAAGGCGAATTGGCTTATTTTAATCGTGAAAATACCGGTACAAGTTTTGAGCGCCCTTACGGTTTGGCATGGTTTTTACAACTTACCACCGAATTACGTGAGTGGAACAACCCGCAAGCAAAAATTTGGTTGAGCAATTTACTCCCTTTAGAAAATAAAATTGTGGCCAACCTTAGTGATTGGTTACCAAAACTGGCATTTCCTATACGAGTTGGAGAGCATAGCCAAACAGCATTTGCGTTTGGGCTAATGTTAGATTGGAGTGCAACGGCGAACAATCAGGTCTTTCATGATTTGTTGAAAAGCAACATCACCCGTTTGTACAGTGATGATGTGAATTGCCCCTTGGCGTATGAACCATCAGGACAAGATTTTTTATCCCCTTGCATAGCTGAAGCTGATCTTATGCGCCGAGTATTGTCAAACAGACAATATACAGACTGGTTATCTGCATTTTTACCGACTATTCCTACCAATGGTGATGGCACTTGGTTAAGCGTAGCAAGGGTGGTTGATAAAAGTGATGGTAAACTTGCTCATTTAGATGGCTTAAATTTAAGCCGTGCTTGGATGTTAGAAGGGATCGCTTCTGCTTTAGTAGCGCAAGACCCTCGGAAGAAAGCCATTATGAATGCCGCCAAAGCCCATAAGCAAGCCGGAATAGATTCCGTTATTAACGACATGCATTATATGGGTAGTCATTGGTTAGGAAGCTTTGCGACCTATTTAGAAACGCAACGTGGCTTACACTAAAACAATTAGAAGTAATTATTGCAAGACGGAAGTGAGCAGCTTATTTGCATTTGTGGAGTTTGCGTATGTTAGATAGAGAAAGTACTGGTCTTCTTATAGTCGATATTCAGGGTAAACTCGCCCGTTTAGTCCATGATAGTGATACTTTACTTTCTAATTGCGTAAAGCTTATCAAAGGAGCACAGGCTCTCAAGCTACCGATAATTTGTCTAGAACAAAACCCAGATAAATTAGGCCCTACGGTTGATGAAATCCATTTACTGTTAAACAAAGCAAGGCCTTTAGTTAAATATACTTTCAACGCCTGCCAAGAGCCAACATTTATAGATGCGCTTAGAGCTCAGAATGTAGATACTTGGCTAATTTGTGGTATCGAAGCACATATTTGTGTCTATCAAACAGCAATGGGCTTGTCAGAGCTTGGCTATAAAGTGCAATTAGTGAGTGATTGTGTTTCTTCTCGGACCCTAAGCAATATGCAACTTGGGCTAAGTCAGCTGATAAATAAAAGGCTTGATATTACAGGATTGGAAATGTGTCTTTATGAACTTGTAAAGGATTGCAGGTCACCTGATTTTAAACAAATTCTTGGTTTAATTCGGTAGCAAACAGACTTATCGCAAACGGCTCAAGCTGAGACCCAGCAACTAGCTAGTGTTTTATCTATCCAATCAATTTTTATAAGCTTAAAAAAAAGCCTCATAGAGAGGCTTTCAACACTTAAAACAATTCTTATTCAAAATGCCGTTCGCGTTTGGTTTCAATAGTATCAATATAACCATGCCATGTGGCGTAACCAATGATTGGCATCAAAATAACAAAACCAATAAACCAAGTGGCAAAACCAATAAGCACTGTCACCATGATGATGCTTGCCCACAGTAACATCGGGCCTTTGTTGGTCCATACGCTATTCATGCTGGTTAGTACCGCAGTGGCTAAGTCAACTTTACGTTCCATTAAAATAGGTTGAGTAAAAGCACTCAAGAAAAACACCAATAAAGTAAAACCTGCACCAACTACCGTACCCACGGCTAAAAAGGGAATGAGATTGTCCCAGTTTGGATCAAGGTAAGGAGGATATAGAGCATGAATAATAGATGCGATGCGCAACCAAAAAATCATCAGTACCATTAACATAATACCCAAACCCCATTCATTGACGGCGTTGCGTTTTATGGCTTTTATGCTGTGCCACAAACTGGGCACGTGATTTTTTTCTAATTCCCAACTTACGTCATATAAACCAGCGGCTAAAAACGGACCGATCAACATAAAACAAACGATGGCAGGCATAATGACTAAGTGCCACCCGGTTAACTGCACTAAATAAGTAATAAACCACGGAATTGCTGCAAAGATGATACCAAAAAACAGTGTCAGAATCGGTGCTCGCTGGGCATCACGTATCCCCAATACCAACCACTTAAAAGGGTCACTAAATTCGAGCTTTTTACATGGAATAACGCGGGCAATGTGGCTATCCACTATTGCGTTGTGTTGTTCTTCTTTAAAATGTTCTGACATAATTTAACTCCGCTGAAGTAATAATTATTGCTTTCCCTTGTTAAGTTTTAAACTACCGCGACGTTAATATCAAGCAAGATAATTAATTCTTGCGAAGGCAGTACAAGAAAGCTCCTTGTTTGTTCAGCTATCCCTGTGTATCTGTTTTTTGCCAGCTAATTTCACACCCAAAGTAATTAGCCATTAAACGGTTGAGTTCAGAAAACCGGGTTAGTTGATTTCTTTCACCTGTCACGCAGTTCCAAACAAACTTGTGACAATTATTTTTGATTAGATCATATTCTGAGTATTGAAATAATTGTACACAGGCTCTTTCAATCGCAGCGGATTCGATTAGTACTTCGTTATGTTGATTACAGGCAATATAAATCTGGCTGCCGCTGCGACCTTGTAAAAAACGTTGAGGTGAAATCCCCCTAATGAGGCCATTACCTCTGAGTTCAATAATATTACCATCTAGCCAAATACCCGTATGGTCAAATACACCAAAAACCCCACAACTGACTATCGCGCCGTTTTCCGGTTTAATCTTTTTTTGCTGATCAGTTAGCAAAATCGCTAGAGAATTTTGATTACGCTGGTCTCTAGCATATTCATTGCTAGCCAATATTGCTAAAGCACTGGCACCGAAAAGTAAAAGTGGTAAGGCCATAGCGGCTCCTGCATTACAATTATTTGTATGCTATTCATACAATTAATCGCTACGTTTGCCAATTTCACATTGTAAGCGAGTGTAAATTCCTCTTATAACAAAAAAGCTTCAATAGAAATGAAATTAACACTTAACAGTGATATCACTAGTGTATTAATCTGTTGTTATCTAAATGAAGCGCTTACTCCAATGAAAATCATTAATAAATCCAACAAATTAGAAAATGTTTGTTATGACATCCGTGGTCCTATTCTCGATTATGCAAAAAAGATGGAGGATGAAGGCCACCGTATACTCAAACTTAACATAGGTAATCCCGCTCCTTTTGGTTTTGAAGCCCCTGATGACATTCTCAAAGATGTTATCCATAACTTACCAAAGTCCCAGGGTTACTCAGATGCTAAGGGTATCTATGCCGCGCGTGTTGCGGTGTTACAGTACTATCAGCAAAAGAATATTAGAAATATCACGGTGGAAGACATCATCATAGGTAATGGTGTGAGTGAACTCATTGTCATGGCCATGCAAGGTTTGCTGAACAATAATGATGAAGTGTTGATCCCAAGCCCTGATTACCCACTTTGGACGGCTGCGGTGAGTTTATCGTCAGGTAAACCTATTCATTATATCTGTGATGAAAGTAATGATTGGCAGCCAGACATTGAAGACATCCGCAGTAAAATCAGTGATAAAACCAAAGCGATTGTATTGATCAATCCCAATAATCCCACCGGTGCCGTGTATAGCAAAGAGTTATTGTTACAAATTATTGAACTGGCCCGTGAATTTGGTTTTGCCATTTTAAGTGACGAGATTTACGACAAAATTTTATATGACGATGCCCAGCACCATTGCATTGCGGCTTTAGCTAGCGATGTTTTTTTTATCACCCTAAGTGGTTTATCCAAAAATTATCGTGTTGCAGGATTCCGCGCCGGTTGGTTGATGGTGAGTGGCAATAAGCTTCCTGCGCAAAACTATATCGAAGGTTTAAACATACTCGCGTCGATGCGCATGTGTGCTAACGTGCCTAGCCAACATGCTATTCAAACCGCTTTAGGCGGCTATCAAAGTATCAATGAGTTGATCGGCGAAGGCGGCAGATTAAAAGTCCAACGAGATTTAGCCTGTGAACTGATTAATCAAATTGACGGTTTGTCTTGTGTGGTACCTAAAGGGGCACTGTATTGTTTTGTAAAAGTCGATGCTGAAAAATTTAATATCAGCAAAGATGAACTGATGGTGCTGGATTTATTACGTCAAGAAAAAGTGCTCGTAGTGCATGGCAGTGGTTTTAACATAAAAACAGGTTGTTACTTTAGACTGGTGTTTTTGCCTCATGTTGATGTACTGCGCCCTGCCATTGAACGTATCGGCAATTTTTTCAAACATTACCAACAAGTTGTTTAAATATTAATGAGTCATAATCCACTAAAAAGTCATTTTTTTGCCCATTTGTCACGTATGAAGTTAATCACCCGCTGGCCCTTAATGCGCAATATACGTTCAGAAAACGTGCAAGAACATAGCTTGCAGGTCGCTATGGTGGCCCATTCATTAGCACTTATCCGTAATAAATATTTTGCTGGCACCTTGGACCCATACAAAGTCGCGACTATTGCCTTGTTTCATGATGTATCAGAAGTATTGACCGGCGACTTGCCTACCCCGGTTAAATATTCAAATCCGGTGATCAGAGATGAATATAAAAAGATTGAAAAACTAGCTGAACAAAAGCTGATCAATATGGCTCCGGCGGATTTTAAAGAGGACTATGCGGCATTAATCGATCACCATCATCATTCCGAAGATGAAGCTTTTATTGTCAAAGCAGCAGACGTTATTTGTGCCTATTTAAAAACACTCGAAGAATTATCTGCGGGTAATAAAGAGTTTGGTTTAGCCAAAAAACGCCTAGATAAAATACTTAAAGATTATCGCTCTGATGAAGTAAATTATTTTATGCAAGCCTATGTGCCCAGTTTTAGCCTGAGTTTGGACGAGATCACACAAGAAGATATGTGATAATCCAAAGGTAATTTTTATCCAGGGTAAGTTAGACAACTACAGGAAGCGATATTTTGAGTAACGAGCAAGTGTGGCTAGACAGGTTTCAACAGCAGAGTTCACAGCGCGAAGGTGATCATCGCACGCCCTTCCAACGCGATAAAGCCCGTATACTCCACTCCGCTGCCTTTCGTCGCCTGCAGGCAAAAACTCAGGTTCTAGGTGTAGGCATGAGTGACTTTTATCGCACCCGCTTAACGCATTCATTAGAGGCTTCGCAAATAGGCCAAGGTATCGCGGCGCAATTACGCAGTAAGTTTCCTGACTTAACCTCCGACCTGGGTTTAAACGACACACTTATTGAAGCCCTCTGTTTGTCCCATGATATAGGTCATCCCCCCTTTGGTCATGGTGGAGAAGTAGCCTTACATTATAAAATGCGTCATCACGGCGGGTTTGAAGGCAATGGCCAAACCTTTAGAATTGTCACTAAACTTGAGCCCTATACCGCTGACGCGGGCATGAACCTGAGCCGTCGTACCCTTTTAGGCTTGATAAAATATCCAAATTACATTGATGCATTAGAAAATCAACCCCTGGTGGATAAAGACTCAAGCTTAACTCATCGTCAAATTCAAGCAGGGAAATGGCATCCACCCAAGGGCTTATATCTGTGTGACTCGCCCTTGTTTGATTGGGTAACAGAGCCTTTGAACGTTGCTGATACCACCCGCTTTATGAGCTTCAACCCCTCGGCCAAACACCATAGCAAAACCCGCTATAAATCATTTGATTGCTCTATTATGGAGTTGGCTGATGACATTGCTTACGGTATTCATGACCTAGAAGATGCCATTGTGATGGGAATTGTTAGTCAGTCTGAATTTATGCAAGAAGTGGCAGAACCTATCAGTAAAATTGGCAATATTTGGTTATCAACTAATATGTTGGCTATAGCGAGTAAACTCTTTAGCCATCAACATCATGAACGTAAAGATGCTATCGGGGCGCTGGTTAATAGTTTTATTACCGGCATCGAAATTCAAGATATTGAACCTGCATTTGCTGAGCCCTTGCTTAAATACAATGCGATTTTTCCTGAGCAATATCATCAAGCATTGTCCTTATTTAAAAAGTATGTATTTAATCGCGTCATTTTGAAGCCAGACATTCAATTATTAGAATATAAAGGCCAACAAATTGTTATGGAGTTATTTGAAGCGTTTTCTTCTGATCCCCTGCGATTATTACCCGATAATACCCGCCAACGTTATATCAAGGCCTGTGAACAAAATAATGGTCAGCGTGTTATTGCTGATTATATATCAGGTATGACAGACGGTTTTGCCTCACGTTTATACAGTAATTTGTTTTTACCCTCATCACAGACAGGCATAGATAAAAGTGTCATTTAGGCAACTGCAAAAACAATTTTAGTAGCAAGAGAAAAAAAGGAAATTTTTAGTCCTAATTGACTGTCTATCGTAACAAGCAGTATGACAATTAATAAGGCAGCCAGTAATGTTGATCAAAACTCCCAGTAAAAGTGCTTGTACAGAAAACCAGGTCACCGACGAATCAGTTTATCAACAACGACGACTATTACTCAAATCCTTGGGCTTTTTAGGCGCTGCGAGTTTATTACACACCTCGCAAGCTAGTGCATTTAGTCTATTTGGTGATGACGATCCCAAAAAATTTCTGACTAAAGCCCTTAATTATGCGCCTGCCGGTCAATACCAAACAACAGATGTATTTACCCCTGAAGAAAAAGTCATTACTTACAATAACTTCTATGAATTTGGCGCGAATAAGTCTGATCCGGCCCAAAATGCCCAAGCGTTTAAGGTTGATCCATGGAGTTTAAGCATTAATGGTATGGTTGAGAAACCCATTACTTTAGGCTATGACGAGCTATTTAAAACCGTCGAACTCGAAGAGCGTATTTATCGCCTGCGGTGCGTTGAAGCCTGGTCAATGGTTATCCCTTGGGTTGGATTTTCATTAGCTGATTTGATTAAACAAGCTCAACCTTTAAGCAGTGCTAAGTACCTTATTTTTGAAACTCTTTACGATCCTAAACAAATGCCTGGACAGCGCAGTCGTTTTGCCGGTGGTGGTATTGATTATCCCTATGTTGAAGCCTTACGTATCGACGAAGCCATGCATCCTTTGGCATTTTTAGCGGTCGGTTTATACGGCAAAACCTTACCACCACAAAATGGCGCTCCAATTCGCCTAGTTGTGCCTTGGAAATACGGTTTTAAAAGTATTAAGTCAATAACCAACATTCGTTTAACCGACAAAAAACCGCCAACTACTTGGAATCTACTCGCCTCAAATGAATACGGCTTTTACGCCAACGTTAATCCACAGGTTGATCATCCGAGATGGAGTCAAGCCAGCGAAAAACGTATTACTAGCGGCGGCTTATTCAATACCACTCGTATTCCGACGCAGATGTTTAATGGTTATGACGAGGTTGCGCCACTTTACGCCAACTTAGATATGAAGAAAAACTATTAAGCCATGAGCAAATTTGCAGTTTTATTACTTAGCAGGAAATGCTGTGGTGTTTAGATTATCCACCAAACATATCACCCTATTAAAAGTGTTTACCCATTTAGGCGCCTTGATTCCGCTGGTTTACACCTTTTATCTGGCGACAATCGATAAGCTAGGAGCCGAGCCGGTGATGGCATTAATCCATTTCAGCGGTATTGGAGCCTTTAACTTATTGCTTTTGTCCTTAACGGTAAGCCCCATGGCCAAATGGCTTAAACAAGGGCTGTTGGTAAGAATAAGACGTTTAGTCGGGCTTTATGCTTTTATATATGCACTGGGGCATTTTCTCACGTATATCGTATTTGAATTACAGCTCAATTGGGCTTTAGTGATTAGTGAGATTATTAAGCGCCCCTACATCACCGTAGGATTCGTAGCCTTGTTAATATTAACGACACTGACAGTCACCTCTACCCAAGGGATGCAACGCAAACTGAAAACAAATTGGCAAAAATTACATAACTGGGTATATGTTGCCCTACTCCTTATTGCCTTGCATTTTATCTGGTCAGTAAAGTCAGATATTGTTGAACCCCTTATATACTGGGCGATGGCCTTGACTTTACTGGCGCTTCGAAAAGACAAATTTCTGCTAGCAGTCAAACGAATAAAAAATATGTAGGTAACAACTAAAAGTGTAATTTATTTTAAATTGATAATTGTTATTTTTCAGTAACTTACTAAAAAGTTTACAATTAGAGAGTCAGCGATTTTCCACTTAACAGCGTCATTGGAGCTAAAATTTCCGCTTTATGGCGTTACTAAGCTAAAGAAAAACCTCGCCTTTCCACTGAGGGTGAAATCGGGAAAATGAAAAAACCAGCAGTAGTGCTGGCAGGTCTATATAGAATAGAAAATTTTCAGATTTTAGCAAGGCTTAGTTGGGATTTCTTAACGTATCAGTAAAATGAAACAGCAAGAAAAAGGGGTAAGAAATATCAGAATTTTGCAGTGGTGCAGTGACCAGATAGAATGGCTTTATTTAGGATCGGTTTCAGTACTTCGGTTTTCTCAAACACATAGAAGCCATTTGTTGCCCCATAATTGAAAACTGGCTTAATGTTCGCTTCTGTCAGTAGGTTAAGGACTTTCGGTATGGAGAGTTTTCGTAACCGACACCAACGATTGAGTAGTAAAAAATTCTCTACAATGGTGTTAAGTTGCCCTACTGAGACTGAATTGTAGCTCCGCGATCCCGAATTCTGTTGCTGGATAAAGTAGACTAGGCGTTCAATCCTTATCCCATTGGTATAAAAATACTGCTTTAAGTAGTTTGAATTAAGTGGGCTTTGTTGATCAAAGAAAGAAAAATCGAGTACGTTAAAGAGCATTTCTCTATCAATATACAACGCTTGCCAACGAAGTGATTGAGTTTTCTTTTTTAAATATACAGCACACTGCTTTTCTACCACCAGTTTCAGTATGTCTGCGAGTCTCCATTTTGAGCGACGAACGATCTGAATGGCTTGCTCTATCGGAATAAGTTCCGGGGTTGTATCGACATCTGTTTTAAGATTGGCCAACTCCATTAATCGAGTAAATAATGTCTCTACATCTCTGACGTCAAACCAGTAATCTCGCACTAGTTTCGGGTCGTTGCGACTTGCAATCACTCCATTTTTCGCCATGGGGGTGATATCCGCAATTTTAAGATCGAGGCATTGAGCCAGTGTTCCGACATCCATCTGAAAATGCGCACTGGTTTTGTCTTTCAGCAGTGCTTGTCTCGGGCGAATAATGCGCTGGGTCTGACACTGACTTAATTGACATTCATCATGATACTCCTCTCGCGTCTCAGGCAAAAAGGTCACACTGTGATGAAAGTTTCGGTGCAATTTATCAAAAAAGCACATCGGTAGATGACGTAATTCGCCTTGACTTATCCAGTAAGCAATTCGTTTATCTAACTGCGCTTTTCGAAATTCAGAATCAACCAAAAAACGGTAGCTGAAGGAAAAGAGCATAGTAAGTCGAGCAATATCAATAGGGAAAGTTTGTGATTCGGCTAGCTGCATATCGAAAAAACGCATGACCATACAAGCGACGTGGTATAAATGATGACGATAAACCTGAATTCGTGGTTTGCTTAGGGTTTCCTCCACCCGTTGGTAGGTCGGCACAGGGCTTGTCGCCACAACGATATCCTGCCAAGTAATATCGCAAGCATCGCAATGTGAATAAAGCGAGGGTTTCCATTTCAACTCATGATCACATTTGGGGCAACAGTGAACCAGTTCCGTTTCGTGAACAATACAGTGGGTCACGTGCGCTAGTCGCCAACTGGCCTGAATGGGTTTGCCTTCTCGCATGCAGACCAAACAAACATAAGGTCTGGACAATGAGATATTCTGGATAGCCTGACTTCTGTAAATTACGTCAGTACTGTCTTTAAAGTGGGCTTTTAATTCATCTGCACTCAGGCGTACCCGCTCGCCCAAGACATCGAACACAGCTTGTGCGGTGAAATGGTCTTTATTTATGCTATGTAGCAAGCAGTTTTTAAGGCCAAACAGTTTGCGAAGGGTTTCCACCATTTGATAACCATTAGTGTAGGACAGTCGCAGCAAATAGCCCAGCAAAGCTTCACCGGGTTCAGGTCTTGGGCGCAAGGGTAGTTCAGAACATATCACTGTCATATAACCCCCTTTTTTCGGCTTCCGCTTTCACTTTGGTAAACGTTGCGCTGAAAGGATTAAATGAAAGCGGTTTAACAAGATTATCTGCCATGTAGAAGATGTCTGCAAAGCTCTTAGTAGTCACCACCGCCTCAGATGCAGTGGTCTCAATGACACTTCTGAGCAAATATTTAATCGAGCGTGGACAGCCGTTAGTCGCCAATACAACACGAACCAAGTTGTTGATGTTTTCGCTAAGGCCAATCTCACCATCATCAGTCTCCTCGATAAAATTGAATCCATGCAATTTACGCGGAAACATCCCCAACAACACATCCATATAATCAGCAAAATCCAGCGCCTTATCTGCGTCTTTACACGAAAAGTAATTCAGATCGAGCGTGCAGCGTACCCGTGAACGCAGTGCATCGTCAGCAGTTAAAATGGCTCTCACATCCTTTTTACCGGTCAGCACAATAGGAATATTCAAATCATCGGTAAGCTCACGCAGCAATTTGATGTTCTCACTTTTATCGTCGCCGCCACTTCTTGGCACAATGGACTGGGCTTCATCAATGAGCATAATGCGGGTACCTTGCGCAACAATCAGCATTTTAAGGCGCTGTCGCCGAGCACCGATACTACAACCTGTCGGCATCGGATCACCCATGCCTGAGAGCAAATTGCACAAAAGGCCACCCAATGTATTTTCTGGTGGCACCCGAATGTAAAGCACCGGGCGGATAGTACCCTCTGGCGTATCGATGTTAGGAAAGTCACGCTGAATTTGCTCCAGCAAAAAGCTCTTTCCTGCCCCGACAGGACCGTTGATCAGCAGCGCTTCTTCGTCCTTGCCACCAAACGTCAAAAAATGATGCAAGGTATCGTAAGCGGTTTTAAATTTAGGATACCAGACAACACGATTTAAAAATTCGTCACGCTCTCGGATAACGGCGTTTTTATCGATAACAGCATCCATCTTAGCGGGCTCCCGAACGTTTGCGTCGAACGGCAGTCTTGGTTGCCGCTGGCGTCATATCGACATTGTCGCCGCTTTTGGGAGTACGACGGCTGTCATCTGCTGCCAAGCGGTTTGTACCATCATCCATGGCACTTTGTGCATTATAAGACTGGTGAGTCACAACTGTTGAATTAGGCACAATTACATCCTCATGACGGGTATTTAGTTTCTTTTTACTACGGCGCTTTTTATGCTCATCATGCTTAGGTAAAAAGGTCTTAGGCTTTGCTGGTATAACATCTGCCATTATCATCACTTTCATGGCTTTGTATTGGGCCAAGGATGTACTCGGCTCGATGGTTTTATCCCTAGCAGGGACAATGATTGTTTCGAGTCCACCATGTACTAAAACTGTGACTGACGAAATATCATTGCGGTTAAAAATGAATTCAACTTCCACTTTTTTTGCGGTTTTTCGATTTTTCATCAACGCGAAACGCAGCTCTTTTAACTCAGTTGAGTGATAGCACAGGTTTTGAATTTGCACCCCATGGGTCGCTTGAATAGTGCGTTTTTCTACGGTGCCCACCAATGCGTTCAGCGTCGCGAGGTTAGGCACAGGACGCGGCATAAAATCATGTCGACATTGCTCCAACTTTTGAGCAGGAGATAGGCCATCTAGCCCCTTATGCTGATTTTGGTGATAAATATCGACAATGTACTCTTCTAAATAGCGGGTGAATTCTTGCAGCGTGATAACGGCTGCTTGTTCTATGGTTTTATTAAAATCTTTATCATCCAGGCGTTTACCTAAATATCCTGGTATTTTGGTCATCAGCTGACCACGAAGAGTCCGATTAAATCGTTCAATAAATGGGCGACGCTGAGACTTTCGCGATTCAGAACGGTGTAAGTCCGCATTGAGCATGGCACAAAAACGAAGAGTATTTTCTGCGATAAACGCGGGACCATTGTCAGCATGAAAGCAGTGTGGCGTCCCAATGCAGTGCCAATCACTTTGGTAATTACCATTTGTTAGTTTGGGTGTGACTGCATGACGCATCAGGTTAACAGCACCCTCAGAGGATTCCGCAGGACTAAGCCCATAGACTATCGAGTAACCGAGGATATATCTGGTATGGACATCAATAGCCAAAAACAAGATGATTTTTCCAAGATATTCGCCAGTTTCTTCGTCTGCGATACCGAGATTCAAATGGACAGCGTCAATTTCGACCCTCTCACCGGGGAAAAACGTAATGATTTTCTCGTTACTGTCTCGAAACATCGTTCGAGCCGCTGCAAGCCCTTTTTGTGCCGCAGCGACTTCATAGGGGTCGAGGGTATCGAGTATATTATCCAATGCGGTTTTCGACATTGGCATTTCGGTTAGCCCAAAGCGCTGCCGATGGCTATCTTTTTCATATTCAACCTTGAAGGTGCGATAGAGCTCACTGCGATTGCCGCCATGAGGAATGAGAAAATAGTTATCAATGATATGCATTGCAAAATCCATTTGCGCATCAGTCACAGGCCTAGTGCGTGGCTGTTTTTGATTCAAAAAAGTATTGATGTCCTTTCCTACTTTCACCCATTTTTTATGCCATCGATAAAGTTGCATTTCGTGTGGCGGCGCATCATCCTGAAGTCTTGCTGCAATATAGTTAATGACAGCTAATCGCGTTTCTTTGGAGCCTGGCCTTTCCCTTATATCCAGCTCATTGATATACGCCAGCTTACGCTCTGCCTCAGCTAATTTTTTACTATCGGTTATGGGATGGATAACCACTGCCCTGTCCGGCTCGACAATACTGACGGTGCCATTAACATATGCCTGCGACCACACCTGCGCGGTTAGCATTTCAATTTTTTGACTACGGGCGTGCTGCAACACCATATAATCTGGCTCTGCATTACGAATACAGAATAATTCACCGTTGTAGTTAACCGACATCCCTGCCCTAAACAACATGGGCGCTTTTTTGGCAACAGCCTGACTCATAACCCCCTCTCCACACGACTACCCCGCGTAATGACTTCCACGTCGACACAACGAAGGAGTTGGTGAGCTAACATCACCATCGGATAATTATTCGGTGCTCCCCGTTTAACACATAGCGTCTCAATCTCTCCTAACGTGGCAGAGCCTACCTCGGCGAGAAACATATACACGGCCTCGTGAACTTCAGTTATCAGTTCACAATGAAAAAAAACTTTGAGTTGGTGGCATTGGGTCAGTTTGTGTTTTGGTACTTGTGGCTCAGTGAAAAGTTTAAGCTTGTGGCCCGTGCGCTCTTGGATAATTCGTTTATGCAGCGCATGCTTGGTAAGAAATTGTTCGGATTGTGTTTTGGAATGCGGTTTAATTTCAATAAAGACAAAACTACCATCTTTGTATTTAACCAGCACGTCTGGTGTGTAACGCCGCCATCCAGGCTCATTAGTGTCATTGTGAAATGAATCGGGTTGAGTGCAATAGGATTCAACGTCGGGGTCAAAGTCAAGCAACAGGCACACGTCACTTTCTGTCATCGACTCCATATACTGCATCGAGTTGGATTTGAGGCTAAAGCTGTTTCGTGCAATCTTGACGATGGTCGCTTTATTGATTTGTCTTGCTAAGGCCATTTTTAACGCTCATTAAATTGATAATGAGCGGTATCTTAGTGGCTGATTTTAAAAACACCACTACAGAATACATATTATATACTTATTTATCAATAACTTATATTAACATTTATTAATATTCTGTCAAATATCGAAAAACAAAAAAACGCTAAGTGCTTGATTAAAAACAATCATTAAATTTTAAATTTGGTTAAAATATGTGCAATTTACAATAAATATTGGATTATTCTCATTTGGAATAACTTATTCATTTTATGTTGTTTTGGTGGTTTTGCATGTTATTTAAGAAACATATTGCTTGATTTGAATTGGATGGTTGTGCCAAGAACGGTCAGACGATTAAGACATTTTGAAACTAAAGGGAAAAGCCAAACATCCGTGCAGCTTTTCAAAGAACGTCCAAATACCCTTAGGAACACAGTATGCGTCCGGCGATCCCACTTATCGTTTAGCAAATGCCCATGGTAACAGTTGCTCTAATTCGTAGTCGGGCTGGCTGAGTTGCTCTAGCAAATACATCAAGTAGTCGAAGGGCATGATGCCGTTGGTTTTGGCGGTTTCGATGATGCTGTAGAGCGTGGCGCTGGCCTTTGCTCCGCTAGCGGTGTTGCTAAACAGCCAGTTTTTGCGGCCAATAACGAAGGGTTTGATGGCTCTTTCTGCTCGATTGTTGTCGATACTAAGTTTCCCATCGTCAATATAACGAATGAGCTTAGGCCACTGACGTAAACTGTAACCGATGGCTTTACCCAAAGCGGTTTGTGGCGGCACGTGGTCAACGGATTTATCCAGCCAGTTTTTGAATTCATTAAGCAGTGGTAGGGATTGTTGTTGCCTTATCTGCTGTTTTTCATCCGCTGAGGCGCCTTTTATCTGGGCTTCTATGCGATACAGTTTCTGAATGAGGTTCATCGCCATGTCGGCTTTCCCTGATTTGCCTTTAGGTTGAGATTTTTTGGTTTCATCGTATTTACGCCGTGCGTGCGCCATACACCCTACTAAGGTGGCGTGAGTTTGGGTATAGGCCTCATAGCCATCGACTTGTAAATATCCGGCGTAATCCCCTAAAAACTCGGCAGCACAGCGGCCAGCACGACTACTTTGATAGTCGTACAGTACAATATTGGGGATGCCAGCGCCTTCAGCGCTGGGTGAAGTGCTGTTGGGTGAGTCAGTGCCACAGCAATACAGCCACATATAGCAGGTGGTTTTATCTTCTTTAATCACCTTTAAAGGGGTTTCATCCGCTTGTATCACGGGTTGTTGCAGTATCAATTCGTGTAATCGTTCATACAGTGGTTCGAGCAGGGTGGCGGTTTTGATTATCCAATCGGCCATAGTCTTACGACTCAGCTCAATCCCATATTGTTTAAACATCGTCTCTTGGCGGTACAGCGGTAAACCGAATTGGTATTTGCTGGTAATAATTTGGCTCAGCAAGCTTGGGGTGGCGTAGCCTTTGGGAATGACTGAGTTGGGGACTGGCGCTTGTTTGATGGTGTTACTGATACCGTCTTTTTCACAAGTACGGCAGGCGTATTTAGGCCGAACATGTTCAATTACTTTGACTTGCGCGGGGATGAATTCGAGCTTTTCAGACTTATCCTCGCCAATCTTGTGCAACTCACCGTTGCAGCAATCGCAAACTTTATCGGCATCCGCAATATCATGCACAATGACTTCACGGGGCAGGTTTTTAGGTAAGGGCTTGCGCTTGGCTTTGTTGCGCGTGTACTCGATGGTTTCTTGCTCAACAGGCACATCGATTATGACTAACTCTTCCGCCTCGTTAAACAACTCGCCTTGACCAGGATGACCTTCACTGCTTGCACCAAAGCGTTTTTGCTGGGCAAGGCGAAATTGCTCTTCGAGGAAAGCAATCCTGGCGTCTTTTTCGGCTAATAAGGCCTCAAGCTCGACAACACGTTGTTGTAATTTGGTATCAGTCATAGTCCCTATTTTAATCAATAACAGACTGATTTAATTAACTTTATTTAGACTATTTCGTGATCGATAAATACTGCTTATGATCTGTGGTTATAAGCTAACGGTCTGGTACTGTAAGGGCTGATGCCCGATGATGTCGTAACCATCCAGCAGCCAATTCAGTTGCTGCTCGGATAACGCCAATCGACTCAATTCATTGTCTTTAGGCCACTTGAAGCGTTGCTTCTCCAAGCGTTTGTACCACAGCGCAAACCCCGTTTTATCCCAATACAGTATCTTCAGCTTGTTTTTGTGTTTGTTGCAAAAGATAAACAAGGCATCACTAAAAGGTGAGAGTTCAAGCTGTTGTTCGACCACCACAACCAAACCATTGATGGATTTGCGAAAATCCACGGCATCCACATGCAGATAAATATCCGCGGGCTCAACAAACATCTTCATGCTGCAACCGCCTTAAGCAACTGCGCTAACCACATTGGCTCTGTATGAGCAGGTAATAACAAGGTTGCATCGCCGATTTTTAAGGTCATCATCGGACTTTGAGTTGCAACCTTAGTCACTTTAATAAAAGCCGTCGGCTGTTTACGCTGCTGCCGTTTAAGCCAAGACCGCTTTCTGGCATGAAAATATTTGTTGTCTAGCTGATGCCGCTGGCAAAAATCAACAACAGATAAGCCACTTGCCTCTTGCTGCTCGATGATTGCTTGCCACTCTTGGGAACTGCGTCTTGCCATATTCAACTCCGATAGTTATCAAAGTGAATAGTTTGCTCTGCTAAAGGGATTAAGAAAATGTGGGGTTTGGCGGACGCTTACG
>Ga0163215_100912_pt1 | contig 28401 bp, 26 predicted proteins | sample SynspAceP_FD_185934 | JGI IMG/M metagenome (GOLD analysis project Ga0163215, IMG submission 185934) | Saline lake microbial communities from Ace Lake in Antarctica - Synechococcus sp. Ace-P (Hybrid Assembly) | ecosystem: Environmental > Aquatic > Non-marine Saline and Alkaline > Saline | place...
GGAAGCTGTAAACATAGGTCTTTCGTTCTAATTAAGAGAAAACAAAAGACTTTAGTATTTTTGGCAAAGATTAAAATGTGGGGTTTACCGGACGCTCACTTTTGTTGAGCCAAACGCCATTGTTCAAGAATCAGCTGATACTTAGACTCCCACTCCGCAATTTTAGTATCTTTTTCTGTTAATGCTTTTTCTTGCTCTCTTAATGACAACTCTTTTTCTCCCAATAGCAGTGACTGCTCAAGTAAAAGTGCTTTAAGCGATTCAACGTCATTGGGTAAGTCATCAGGAAGTTTTCTCATGGCTTGGATTATACCAAGCGAATGCCCTAATCGTCATGATATCGATAGGTTAAATGTGGGTGAGCTTCTTGTACATTGAGCGCAAGACCATCTAGTAACCAATTCAGCTGGCGGGGTGATACTTGAATGGACAAATGTTCATCATCAATGCCAGGCCACTGAAAATGCCCTTTCTCAAGACGTTTATAATGTAGCCAAAAGCCATTCGATGCCCATTGTAAGATTTTGACTTTATCGCGTGCTCGACCGCAGAAAACAAAAATATGTTCATTACAGGGCTCTTTTTTGAGGTCATAGGCAACAATACTACTTAATCCATCAATAGCCTTGCGCATATCGGTTGGCCCACAAATGAGGGTCACATTAAGTTGAGCAGAAGCGGTAAACATAAGTCTTTCGTTCCAATTCAGAGAAAGCAAAAGACTTTATGGTTTTTGGCGGAGATTACTATGTGGGGTTTAACTGACGCTTACCACAATTTAAGGGTAAACCATCTAATAACCAATTGAGCTGTCGAGGTGAAATTTGAAGAGACAATTGCTCATCATCAATACCTGGCCACTGGAAGTGACCTTTTTCCAGTCACTTATAATGTAGCCAAAAACCATTAGAAGCCCATTGTAGAATTTTGATTTTATCGCGCGCTCGACCGCAAAAAACAAAAATGTGCTCATTGCAGGGCTCTTTTTCCAGATCGTACGCAACAATGTTGCACAGCCCATCAATGGCTTTACGCATATCGGTTGGTCCACAAGTGAGGGTCACATTAAGTTGGGCGGAAGCTGTAAACATAGGTCTTTCGTTCCAATTAAGAAAAACAAAAGACTTTAATATTTTTGGCAAAGATTAAAATGTGGGATTTACTGGACGCACGCTATTTTTTCGCTCTACATTCCTTTTCGTCCTAACACAACCAAAACGGTACGAATAAGAGTTTCTATTTCCAACCAAATACTCCAATGCTTAATGTAGTACAAATCATACATAAGCTTTTGACGTGCATCTTCTGTATTAGCACCATACGGATACAGCACTTGTGCCCAACCAGAAATGCCAGGTCGAACTAAATGACGCTCATGATAATAAGGTATTTCCTTCTCGTAACCTTCAACCAAGATATCCCACTCTGTACGAGGGCCAAACAAATGCATATCACCTACAAAAACGTTCCACAATTGCGGTAGCTCATCGATACGGGTACGTCGCATTATATTGCCAAATGGAAAAATTCGAGTGTCCGCTTCTTGAGTATAAGGGTTAAAAACAGAGTTCTCATTCATACTGCGAAACTTAATCGCCTGAAAATTCTTACCGTATAGACCTACCCGCGATTGTTTAAAGAAGATAGCACCAGGAGATTGCTTCTTTATCATATAAACAGCGTATAACATAACAGGCCATGTCACCAAAGCCAAACTCAAGCAAACCATAATATCGACAATACGCTTTACTAAATGACTAATACGATCATAAGAACGTATCCGCTCTAAATAGCTCAACTCTGAAGACTCGTAGGGTATGTAACACTTTCGTAAAAAACTCTCCATGAAATGATGCAGAGCAAGTAGTTGCACACCTTTCAAATCAAGATGCGTAAGCTGCTTTACCAACTTCGGCTCAGCAATTTTTTCCAAATTAATGACCAAAAAATCAGGCGATAAGGCCTCAACTTTGTCACGCAATACGGTTGCGTCATAGTATTCAATAGTATGTAATTGGATGTTATGGCGTTTCAATTGTGCAAGTTCAAATTCATTGAAACAATAACCGTCACCTAGTACTAAAATCTCAGTACGACCTTTTTGGGTAGAGCGGCTTTTGTAATTGATAAGTACTTTTATAAAAAAAATAACGAAAGGGGTTAACACGACCCAAGCCAATATAACGGAGCGCGCTAAACCAAGCACGGCGAGGTTAAGATAGGCAATAAACATCAGCAACAACACATTAAACGCCCATGTTTTGAAGACGATCTCAATTTTTTTGGCTATTGATCTGTCTACAAACCGGCTATATCCACCTAAAAGTTGAGTAAACGCAACAAAAAGCAACCCTGCCATCCCACCTAACCAAGCATATGGTTCTCTCCAAGATTGATCACTTGATAAAAAATGAACTAATAACAACATCAGTAACGGTATTAATAAATCAACAAGACGATACGTCCACAATACGCGTGTAGATTGGTAACGGGGGATATTTTTTTCTGTCACAAGGAACCTACTTTAAATCCATTAAATTAAGCAATAAGTAAGATCTTATCACCATAGGAAACCAAAATCTTTGCTATTATCCTAAAACAATTTTGTCAGAAAATAAGTATACTGAAATATCGTAATAAAAGTTTGAAAAGGCTGCACTTGTAAACTTATATACACTTTCATCATAAATAGCAAAGCTATGTATCACTATATTTATTGTAAAATAACTTCTGGAAAAATTTAATAGGAAGCCGAATTAGAACAAACAACCAATTGCTATAAACTCCTAAACTGTGTAGAGCATGGAGCTGCTCTTTAGACGATAACCAGTAACTTTCAAGCCCGGATGTACTTGCCCCACCTTCTCGCATTCGAACCAAAGTTTGGTTTAGTTTAACGTAAGATAAACGATGCACCATTAAAGCACGTACAAACCACTCAAAATCAGCGCCTATTTTATAACCCATTGTATAAAAACCTACTTTTTCGTAAGAAGATCGCCTAATAAAAGCAGCAGGGTGGGCAGGCATAAATCCAAAGCGCATTTTCCAAGGTGAAAAATCAAAAGATGAATAAAAACGCACTGGGAAACTAAGATTCTCTGGTTTTACGAAATCAACGTTGCCAAATAGCATATCAATATTAGAATTTTGTTCAAAGGTTTGTGCTACTTGGTGAATAACGTTTTCATGAGTATAAAAATCATCTGAATTTAGAATACCAATGACATCGCCAGTGGCTAAAGACAAACCTTTGTTCATAGCGTCATAAATCCCTTTATCAGGCTCACTTATAAAATTAGTAACTTCATGCCCATAAGACTGAATTATAGAAACTGTAGTATCTTTTGAGTTGCCGTCAATAATAATATATTCAATATTACTATAAGACTGAGACAATACAGAATCTATTGCTGATGCAATAAACACTTGGCTATTATAACAAACAGTAATTATTGATATTTTCACTTGAAACCTTTCTCTTTAACAGATTTTGCATCATTAATGATCTCTATATACTGGTCTGTGATTATAGGATAAGAAAACATCTCTACGACATGGTTCCTACCAAATTCACCCATTACTCGACGTTCCTCTAAAGACATTTCAATCATTGTTAGCATACATTCTGAAAGAGAATTAGGCGAGAACGACTCAGCCATTAATCCAGATTTTTTGTGATATACAATATCTTTTAGACCTGACGTATCAAAACATATTACCGGTGTGGAACAAGCCAGCGATTCGGCGGCTACCTGACCAAACGATTCCACCATCGAGGGAACGATAACACAGTCTGCAACAGAATAAAGTAACGCAAGGTCTTTTGGGTCACTAATATGTCCGACAGATATATTATGGAAACCATGGATGTTACTTTCCCCAACAACACCGCCAAAATCAATTAACTTAACACGTTTAACAGTAGTTTTAGATAAGAATTTATGTAAGGTTTTTAATGCTTCATCTAAAAGATGAGCGCCTTTAAGAAAGTTTTTTTTGCCACCAATAGCACCAAAGCAAAATATAAAATCTTCATTATCCAATGAGAGTGTGAATTTAAAATCAACTATTTTTTTCGAAGATAAGGATTTAAAAACATCAGTGTCTATAGGATTCGGGAGAAGGCGAACATCTGAATTGCGTAATACCATACTAGACTTCGCCCTTTCTAGCATCCATTTTGATGGCACGGTATAAATTAAATCCCTTCTATTCGATAATTTATTTTTTTTAATCCGCCATATAATATAATTCCAATGTAAGCCATAAACATCTTTTTTAAAAAAACTATAACCATTTATAAAATCGTATTTTTTGTCAGAAACTTTGTAATAGTGTTCAGCACCACAATACAACCATTCATCATGCAGTGTTAATATAGAGCCTGATGGTATTTTATTAAAATCAAATATACTGAGAGTGTCGTTGTTAATCCAGTGTAAATGATGTAGAGAATCTGAAGTATTCTCAAAAGATTTCAGTACTGGTGGATATGAAAATAGATTTAATGAATGCTTGATAAAATTATGGTCACATTGAGTTTTACTCAAAAAAAATGACAAAAATCGTTTCCATAAATGAGCTCGAAATAGTTCATCTTGATTTATAAATTTGACTGAACCCTCATCATTAATATCAGAAAATAACCTAAAAAATTTATGAGCCGCAATTGCAGCCCCTCCCTTACATAAGGAAAAAGATATTATAACCATAAATCACTCTTAATATGTTTTTTTTAAAACTTTAATCTCAATCTAAAAAACACTCTATAACAAAAAAAATACACAAGAAAAATCAGAAAAAATTTCCAAATACTCTCACTAAAAAAACCTCTAAAATAATAAAGAAATTGAAACAAAAACATGGAATAAAACAAAACAAAAATCGATCTATTATAGTTATCTAGCTTCAAAGAGCACTTCATGTTAAAAGAAATAAACTTAGACATAAAACCCAAAATAAACAATACTACTATAACACCTACGATATGACCATTAACAAAAGCATCTCCAAAAATAGTTGCAACAGATCCACCATGATTTTCATATTGTATATAATTATATTCTTTAGAAATTATACGTGATATCGCTTCCGGCTTATCAGCCCATATTGCACGACTTATTGGTAAGAAAAAAATACGCACCAAACCACTTTCAAGATGAACAAAATCATCATTAACAATTTTAACAAAATAATAAAAGCTTTGAAAAGATTCTAAAGCAACTTTTAAAATGTCTAAAAATTGATCTAGACTTAACTTATTAAAAACCCCCTCAAAAACTTGGAAATAGTTTTTATTGTCGACACTACCTCTCATAAGAAGCAAAATAACAAAGAGAAAAGGAGATATGAAAAAAAACAAAAAAATCCTCAAAAAAGTGATCTTTACATAGCCCATATAGTACCCATAGACAATGAAAACTATAAAGGGATAAAGTGCCATTAATCTGGTTGATGATGGTAAAAAAAGAAAAATCTGAGAAATGAAAATAAGGTAAAAATAGTTTCGTCCTTTACTCATCAACAAAGAAAATAAAAAATACTTAACAGTAGATATTGTAATATATAAAAGCTGAAGGTATAAAGATGAATCATTTAAAACTTCAAAACTTTCTGTATAATCACCTTTTGTTTTCAAAGTAAAAAGATTCATCAAACCCAAAAAGGAATCATAAGAAATAAATAAAATCACAGTAAAAAAAACAATTTTTTCGCGTAAGGAAGAGATAGAAGCAGAATCAAAAAAACAAAAGGAAACACTTTTAACCTTAGAAGAAAATCCTACGTAAAATGATAAAACACCTAAAAAAGCAAGAACAACAGCATAGAGAGCACCAAAGGAAAAATCGAAGATAAATGGAATAAATATAAAATAAAACGTTAAAAACAAAAAAACTTTTTTCAAATCAAAAAAATCAAAATTATTCATAATAACATTCTATTTGATGAACATCTTTATTTGAAATAATACAACTGTTTTCGGGTTTAATATGTAAATCGTAAAATTCAATTTTATCTTTTAAATTTTCTTTATCATCAGCTGAAAACACTACACTATTGATATCATCATTAACAAATATACTTGCGCCACAGCGATTACTAACAAACACAGGAAGGCCAAAATAAAGCGCCTCTTCTATAACTAGTCCCCACGGTTCTGAAATACTAGGTAAAATAAAAACATCATGATTTAAGAAAATATCGGAAATATTACAGTTTTTAATAGAGGAAAAAAATGTAATATTTTTATTAGCAATCGACTCTAGTATTTCCTTTTGTTCACCGTCACCAACAATCGTAAGTTTTTTATTTGGTAGTTCATTAAAAACCTCAATTAACATTTCAAGATTCTTAACAGTGGTCAATCTTCCGACATATAGAAACTTACCTTCAAAATTTCTTTCTCTTCTCATAAAAGCTGGTTTATTAATAATACCGACACCTTTGGTGATACGTATATCACCTTTGTATTTTAACTTTTCTAACAAAGCTACATGTAGATTTCCTGAGGCATAAACTCGTTCTATATATGAAAGAAAAAAAGTTTTTATTAACCCTTTAAGTCCATGAGAACTACTCTCAAAAATTGTAGATTCTAATGCAAGACAGTTTTTTTCTTTTTTGTAGAAAAGTGCTATATACCAAAATTCCATTAAGTCCCATCCATTTAGCAAGACTTTTTTACATCTATTATCAAGTAAAATCTTACGTATCATATAAATACATTTATACAAATTTCTTTCTTGAAAATTTCCTTTGCTCAAGACCTGATATGAAAATTTAGCTTTATCTAATGTTAAAAAATCATCACTCCGTTTTTCTTTCGTGCCTTCTGAAATAAAAACAACATGTATTTTTAATTTCTTTGATAGCTCGTTGTATAAATTAACTTTATAAAAAGCAGGAATATGTGTAAAAATAATATAATCATACATACAATTTTATCCCCTTTCTCTCAATAATATTTTTTAAAAAAATCAATACAGCTAATAATAACGAACTAATCAAAATCTGAAAAACCCAAGCAGAACCATAATAACTAGAAATGATAAAACCTATATTATTAGTATAAGGGTGGAGTAAATATATGATCATTGTATTGTAAGAAATAATAGAAACTATCTTCATGGGAGGGTTAGTACACAACTTATCGAAGAGCACCATTAATAATATAAAAATAGAGCAAGACCATAATATCGCAATAAAAATATTTTCTATTTCTTTAGAAGAAATATCCACTTTTGGAAAACCAATCCAGAAATAAACAATTAACAATATAATAAACGCAACTAATCCATACAAAAAATTAAAACTATTATTTGGTCGATGTAGATACTGAAAAATCACGTAACCAAACCATAAAAAGCTAATTGCTAAAAAAGCATTATCAAGCGAAAATGGAAGATTTACTCTAAGACTAATGTATGTTAAAAATGTAATTAATAAAACTTGTAGTGAAAAACTTTTTTTCACTACATAATTGAGTATTAGTCTTGCAAAAAAAAGAGAAGGTAAAAACCATAACAAAAAAGCATACGACGCTTTTAAATGTTCAAAATCCATCCAAAATATAACACCATATAATTGTTCAATTACATCTAATGGTACACGATCTAATAGTTTTCGCTTAAAGACTTCTATAATCAAAGCAATCACTGAAAAGACAAAGTATGGAATCATTAAACGTTTAAAGGAGTGTAATATAATAACTTTATGACTCTCTTCTTTTTTTAAGAAGGCGCCAGAAATCATATAAAAAATAGGCATATGCCAAGAATAAATAAATGAAGTAAAAGGAGTATTCATATGACCTAATACTACAGCAAAAATAGCAAGGACCTTAATGTAATCAATCCAGAAATATCTTACTTTCATTTTTTTAATACCAACTTTATATAGTACTTAAACAATGTCCAGATATTAATTATATATAATAATGGTTTACTAACGATTTTATGCTTAATTTTAATTCGATGGTATTCACCTAATATATCTAATGTTCGGCCATTACCTAAACCATCAGCACGCCAATTGGCTAATACCTGATCAATTAACTTTACATTAGGCATATTGAAATAAGCTAACAAAAGATGCTCATAATCCATACAATATTTATTATCAATTTCAAACAATCCATATTTTTTAAAATGAGAAAGTGATGTTAGTAAACCTTGATGTGGTAAACTCATTCTAAATAGTAATGATTTTTTATTAAATTCATCATTTTGTTTTGATGAATAAAGAATATCACCACTCAGTGATATTCGATTTATTTTTGCAGAAACCAAAGAATCCTGATTTATATCGACTAGTTTTATAATAGACTCCAAGGCTGTTCTAGATGCAAAACCATCACCATCACCCTGAAAATTGATATAATCACCAAGAGAAACTAAAACGGCTTTATTAAAAGCATCACTAATACCTCTATCTTTTTCAGAGATCCAATAATCGATAGCATGTTCGTACTTTCTAATGATATCTAATGTACCGTCAGTAGATCCACCATCTATGATAATATATTCAACATTATCATAGGTTTGATTGATAACACTTAAAATCGTCTCTTCTAGAAATTTTTCCCCGTTGTAAACAACAGTAACTACGGTAATTAACGGGTTATCTTCCTTGGACTTTTTAAAATACCCTTGCTTACGCTCCCCGCCCTCACCTTGACGATTTTCTCCTTCAGGTAAAAACAAAACCGTCTCGAACTTATGTTCTGTCTTATTAAGACTTTCTATAAACTCTAACATATCATTTATATTAGCTTCAAACATGCTACGACGAGTACAGTATTCTTCTAATTTCTTAACATCTACTATATCCATTTTTAATTAAACCCAACTATTTAATGAGTCTATAACTCGATATATATCTTCTTCAGTATGATAAAAAGATATAGGTAAACTTAATGTTGTAGAATGTATTTCTTCACTTATAGAGTAATCACCAGACAATATATTTTTCATTGCCTTTTGTTTATGAGGGGGGATTGGATAATGGATTTCCGTTTTAATACCTTCAGATAATAAAAACTCTTTGATTTGATCTCTTCTAGGATGACGTATATTGAATATATGAAAAACATCATAATAATCATCATCTAATATAGGTTTTACAAATTCTGGAGACAAATTTTCAAGATATAATTTTGCTAGCTTTCTTTTGTGTTCATTTATTTCATTAAGATACTTTAGTTTGGCAGAAAGGAAATATGCTTGAACCTCATCTAATCTTGAATTGTACCCTAGAACAGAGTTTTGGTATTTCACTTCAGACCCATAGTTTCTTAACATCTTTATTTTTGCTGCATAAGCACCGTTACTAACAGTCACTGCTCCGCCATCACCCAAAGCACCAAGATTTTTGGTTGGATAGAAACTATGACAACCAACGCCAAAACTCCCAGCAACCTTATTTTTATATTTAGCACCCTGAGCTTGAGCTACATCTTCGATAATTTCTAAAGAATACATGGCTGCTATATTTATTATAGGGTCCATGTCACAACATTTTCCATATAAGTGAACAACTATAATCGCACGAGTATTATTGTTTATTTTTTCTTCTATCAAATTTGGATTAATATTATAAGTGTCAATATTAGGCTCAACTAGTACTGGCTTAAATCCATTTCTTACAATTGCGATTATAGTAGCAATATAGGTATTAGAAGGAACAATAATCTCGCTTCCAGGTGGAAAATCAAATGCATTTATGGCCAGAATAAGAGCATCTAGTCCAGATGCTACACCAACGGCAAAGGATGATTTACAATATGAAGAGTATTCCTTTTCAAAAGTTTCGACTCCTTTACCTAAAATATACCAGCCACTTTCCAGAAATCTAGAGAAATTTTCTTTATATTCTTTAAAGAAAATTGCATTCGATAGTCTAAGGTTTTCATATTCAATTATTGTAGGGGTCATCGATATAATCTTCTTTGTTATAATATTCTGATGCTAGTACAAGCAAAACAGCATTTTCAGAAAAGTTATCCATCGTATGCCAGTCCTTTGCTTCTATTAGTAAGCACTTATTAGCTGAGTCAATCTTGAATGTCTGCTTCACGTTACCATCATTAACATATATTTCACAACTGCCACTTAAACAAATTAAACCCTGTTTTGTCTTTTTATGCCGGTGACCTCCGCGAAGCCCATACACATTATAAATATAATAAATACGCTTTATATTAAACTCAGAAAAACTCTCGATTACAGTGAGAGAACCTCTCTCATCAGAGAATGTTGGTAGTTCAATCAATCTGGCCATTATAAGAACTCACTTAACTTAATAATATTATACTCACCAAGCATTTTTCTTCTTACATTTCTTATTGGAACTTTCCAATGATATTCAAAAGACTGTGTGCCATGGAAATCATTTTTCTTATCATTATTTTCAATTTTTTTTCTAATTAACTCTAGTTTTTTTATATAAGGAGAGTACAGAATTTTTATATCAATTTCTTTCAATCTGTAATTTCCTAGCTCAACATGATTATTATTTAGAAATTTTAAGCCATGAAAATGATAAAAAATAAGTTTAAAATCACTCGTGACCAAATCATATTGCTGGATATTCCAAGGCGCTATCCCTCCACCCAAGTGCTGTAATACATGAACATTTTCAAACCTTGTAGGCCAATCATCCAAGTACTTCTGATCACCGAACTTTCCATTTTCAAATCTAGCGTAACACCATTCCAAGCAAGCATCACGCCACCAAATAAGAGAATCCATACCGTATTTATCATTTTTAAAAGTCATGAATTGTACGCAGTATATTCCACTCGTAGCAGATTGATCATATCTTGGTGTGTATCTATGCTCTGTAATTAGTATTGATTTATCTCCCATCTCTTCTATCAATACAGCTGGGTCATTGAAAAAGTATAAATCTGCATCTAAATAGGTACATAAAGGTAAATTAAATTTATCAATAGCATACTTTATAACAGAAGGAGTACAGGTCCAACAATACTCACCCGCAGAGCGAGTCGGTTTAATCTCTAACAATTCAGGGTCTTCAAAATCTGAAAGAGAAATAATGGTTACATTTTTAAGTTTTTCATTTTTTAAAACGTCAAAACAAAGATCATCAAATGCAAAGACATATAGATGGAAAGAATCACAATTCTCCGACAAAGATTCATACATAGCCAAACCACGACTAAGGTAATTTGAGTCAAATAGTGTACAAAAATAATTCACTCACTTATTTCCTTTTATAAACAATACCTAGAAATTCACTTTCATCAGTTTCACCATCCAATGCTGAGAATTTCTCCAACTCTGAATACCCAAAACTTTCAAATAAATCATTGATTTTTTTTCTACTAAAAAACCAGCATGGATAACTAGCACTGTAAATGACTGCAGGGACAACTTGTAATTTGATAATATCTTTATTACTAAATGAAAATGGCGTCCTATCAACAATAACAATATCAAAATCATTTTCAAGAAGCTCATTTAGCAAATCATACGGTGATTCTAAATATTGCATTACACTCGACAACAATAATACTCTTGGCTTTATTTCTATAAAGCATTCATCTATTGATTCATAAAATTTTAATTTTTCGTCTTCAAACTCTTTTTTACCTACATCAACAAAGTGCTGCTGTTCAACAACCCCCCATTTTACAGAATTGACACAATCTAGAAACTTTTTATTCTGATAATAACTACTGCCTAAACTACCGCCAAAATCTAGAACACTTAATTCGCCCGAGTTTCTCGATGCAGCAAGCAACAAGCCACTTAATAGTGGCCAAGAATATTGAATCTCGTCAAAGATAACGCTATCGCGTTCATACACTGCCTGACCAGATTTAACTTTACTTATAGATGACTTAACTATCTCAAGTATATTATCAGCATCATAACCTGTTGCTTCAGCCTCAGCTGATTGCCATGTTTGATAACTTCCCTTCCATCCATATTTCGAATATTTAAGAATACTTTTTAAAAAATCAAATAAAATAGGGGGAATAAGTCTTTTTAGAGCATCTTTCATCGATATACCCTTTTTAACTTTCCTATAATTCTATTTATAAGGCCTGATTGTTTAGAGTGAAAATCAATAAACTTTCGTTTATTTTCATCACTCTCGATAACATCTATCTTTTTCAGAGAATATTGATCCTGTAACTGGACATCATAGATATTGGTATTTACACAGTGTGTTCCGCTATCATCTAATCCAATATTAACAACGTATGATGTAGACGGATACAAGCAATAAAGGTTATTAAGAAGAGAAGAGAAATACCAACGTACGGCCCAAGAATTGTTTTTTCCAGAGATCTGATCTTTTAACATTTGAACATACCCACACTTTATGTTGAAAGGATCATTCATATACCCTGCGGTTTCCGCCCGTTCAAAAAGTACTTCTCCATCAGGCTCAAATATTGACCACGCACTGGCCCAAGTAGCCCATCCCCAACAATCAGCACCTTTTATAAAAAAATCACTTTTTATATTCTTTATTGGATAAATATATCCATGGATGCAACCAACTTTTTCATCATCATTATAAATATTAAGCGAATCATTCATAAACCTTAGAAAAAATGGACTTGTAACTAGATCGTCTTCCATCACAATAACTCTGCCATATAAATTCACCACTTCGGTGACACCATCTATGATATTAGCAGCAAGCCCCAGATTCTCTTGACGCTCTATTATTTTAACTGATTTAAAACCGTTAATGATTTTAAGATAATCCCTTACCTCTTCGACTTGTTTTTTATCTGCATTATTACTCGGTCCGTCAGAATAGATAAATAACTCACTATGAGATGATAGATCGTTCTTTTTGAGAGCATCAACCGTTTGTTGAGTATGCAGTAATCTCTTATAGACAAACAAAATAACAGGTGCAAAGCTATTTTTCATATTTTAGCCTTAATGCTCTTTGTACAGTGAACCGATGTGAATCTATTCTAATATTATGTAAAAGCAGAAGAGCTTTATCTTTTTCATTTTTTTTATCTTTTCGTATAATTTTTTTAATGACATTTTTAAGCAATGATAAATAACTGAAATTCGAGTCTAATGCTAAACAATAATAATTTCTATAGTATTTTTCGTATAATTCAATAGCAGTTTCATCATTTAAATTAGAATATCCCTTACCTAGTTTATGGTTCAGATCAGTTAAACTAAAATTCACATCACAAGATTCTACAACTGTCGTTTTGCCATTTATTTTTTTATGATAAAGAATATCAAAATTAATTTCTTTGTTTTTTTCAAAATTTAATATTACACTATAGCTATCATCTGTTGTTTCATAAAAAGCAGGGGTATCAAAATAAAAATTACCTAATGAATAAAAAATTAAACTTCCATCATGTTGTTCATACCCTTGAGGTACGTGAGGATGATGACCGACAACAACATCAACACCTAAATCACACAGTCGTTTATATCGCTCACGCCACTCTTTAATTGGAATTACTATATCTTCAACGCCAGCATGAGCAATTAAAACTATCTTATCTACGTTTTTTTTAAGCCGAATTATTTCATCCTCTAAACGTGGGTGAAATAGCCAAGCATATCCAGAACGAGTAATAGATTCCTCAAAATTACAACCAAACTCATTTTCGCAAGCAGCAAGAAGGCCAATACTAAAACCATCTTTTGCTAACACTTTCCCATGATAGCATTCCTCAAATGAAAAGCCTGCACCTACATATTCGATTCCCTTTGATTGTAAAGCATCGATTGTAGATTTAAATCCAGCCTCTCCATAATCATAAATATGATTATTAGCTAATGATACATGTGTAAAGCCGATATTTTTGAGGATTCGAGGAGATTCTTTTGATTGATGTACATATGGCCCAGCTTTTGGTATACGGTTTACTTCATCGGTGAAAACTGGAGCTTCAAAGTTTGCAATGGAGAAATCACATTCATGAATAATACTTTTCATTTCCTCTGATAGACATTGTTCATTACTTGTATAATTAACAAAGTCTCCGCAACAAAATAATTTAACACTCATCTGAAAATCTCCTAGCAGAAAAAGCCAAGGATTGTAAAATCGTTAACTTCTGATAAGAATCACTATCTCCATCAATTGCTTTTTTATAAAGAATATCAATATCTTTAATATCAATTATTTTTTTGATAAATCCATCGACTTTTTCATCATCTGACATTAAAGGAAAAACCCCTTCGTACCCTGCATCTCTAAGAGCGGGTAAATCAAAATCAAAATCATTATTTCTGTATTGTTGAGGAAGCAATGAACTTAGTTTCATTTTTTTCAATATTTTCGAAGAAAAAAACATTATGTTATCGTAAATACCGTCAATTGCTTTTATCCCATTACTATTAGATACTATTTTTGACAATTCTGGATAATAATATTTAAACATTAACTCAACAGCATAGCGATCGTCTAAATGACGTTTAGACAGTGACATAAAAAATGAAGCATATTCACTATTCATATGAGGGCTAACCGTCGGGATTAACCACTCTAGGGTTCTTGGATAATAACTAACAAACGAGCGCTGTCTTGTCCAAACGTCAAACATAACAGCTTTTTGATCTATGCGACCAACAAAACGGTTAAACGCTTTTCCAAAACGCTCCTCAGCTTTATCTAAGTAGTTATTACCTTGAAAGCAAGCAAGTTTATTTAGATCATTATTGCTCCAGCACCTACTTTGTGAAAATTTATTCATTGCATCAGTAAGCTTTCCAACGTGATCAATAGAAAGTAATGAATTATGTTGACCTGCAGGAACACCAGTCATGAAGCCTGATGTCAAACAAGTATTTGGAGATATCGTAATATACTTACTTAATTCTCTATAGAACTCCATCTGGTACATGCCATGCATATGTAATGAGGCGCCAAAAATCGAATCAATTTCACACAAGTATTCTTTTGTCAAAAATTTCATAGGTAGATCAATATAGTTCCATTTTATACCAAGAGATTTCGTAAGACGCCTAGCAGCCTCCACCTCAATTGATCCCAATGAACCATATGTAAAGCAATGTGTTTTTTCTTTTAGGTCTGGACGAATCGACAATGCTGCCAAAATCATTCTAGAGTCATACCCAGATGAAAGCGGAAGTATAATTTGATCATAATTTTCTAATGAATTAATAACCAGTTTATTATTTAGCTCAAACAGTTTAAAAGCTACCTCTTTATCTGAAAGGTATATATTTTCATCTGAACTTTTAACTGTCTCAATATATTTATTAGATATATCATTATTATCATTAAAAGAATACAAAGAGTCTGGCTCCATAACTTTTATATGATGATATGCAGTTTCATCCCAAATAAAATGTACATACTTTAGAAAACCATAAAGATTTTCATAAGCCACATCTTTCTCTTTAGTATCTGTCGCTAAAACAACAACTGGCTCTATGTTTGAAATCACAAGAGACCCAATACTTGAATAAAAAACTGGTACAGATCCTGCGTAATCATTTCTTATACTTATGTTTGATTTTTCAATTCTTACTTTTAAAAAACGATCACTTTCTGACTTAGAATGCTCCAAACTTCCAACACAAAAATCCAGACATTCATCAGTTAATAAATATGATCCTTCTCCACTAAAAACTAAAGAAACTATAAAGTCACCATAAATAAAATCTTTATATTCAAAATGATTTTTATTTGCCATTGATATTAAGTGTGATTTTGCTTTATTTCTAACATATTCGTTGACTTTGGCACTTGTGATGAAAAATGCAATATTACGATTCATAAACTCTTCCTTATAAAGTCGAAGACATCTAATAATAACAGAGACCTAATCATCATATAAAAAGAGACTCTTGTTTTTTTTATAAATAATGGAAATATTAGGGTACCCATAGCTTGAGCCAAAACAGTTGCATAAGCAGCTCCTTCTATACCATAGATAGGAATCCAAAAATAATTTGCAACGATATTAGTAACTAGCCCTGCAGATAAAAATATAAAGGTATAAACCTGTAAATTTTCTGCCAATATCCATTTACCTCTTGCTATGCCTAATCCTACAATCAGACCAGCCCAAATATGGATCATCAAAATATCACCAGAACCGCTGAAACGAGGACCATACAACACACTAACTATGATATCATTTAAAAAAGTTACTGGAATAGCAACAGCTAACGACACTAACACCATAAAGGTATAAAGATTTTGTAATCGACTATAATAGAGCGACTTATTTATTTTCTTTGCATTAAGAATTGCAGGAAATAATGAAGCAGTAATTAACGTAGGGAAAAAATACCAAGCTTCACTTAATCTCACTGCTGCGGAGTAGATGCCCACATCATATTCACCAAGCATCTCTTTAATCATAATTTGATCAACTCTCATATAAATCATTATGACTAGATTTGAAATTATTAGTGGCCATGAACTACGAAGTAGTTTCTTCGTAATAGAAAAGTCAAACTTCCTAAAAAAAGCCAAGTTCTTTTTAACCCAATACGTAATAAAATAACTGACAGCTAAGCCAACAGCATCAAAAGTTGTCACACAGACAAACCAAATCAAATCAGCTTGTGTCAGTACTAAATATATTTTCACACAAGATGAAACTGCCAATTGTGTAATCTTACAAATTGATATAATCTTAGCCATTACTTGCGATTGAAAGTAAAACTCAACGACTTCGAAACTTTGAAATACGAGCCCCGTAGCAATAATAAAAATAAATAAATTTGTGTTGGGGTCATTTGAAGTAAATGGCACAATAACAGCCATACCCCCCATTACAATTAATGAACCTACTATTTTAAGCCAAAAAGAAGTACCAAGATAAACATCTCGTTTTTCTGGATGATTCACTAGCTCTCTTACGAGTATTCCATCTAAGCCGAGCTTGGCGATGCCTGCAAAAATTGCAGTAAAAGCCAAAGCATAACTAAATATACCAAATTTCTCCGGCCCTAAGTAGCGAGCCACCCATATACCGACACACAACCCAGCAATAATACGTAAGAACTGTTCACCCATCATCCAACTGGTATTTTTAAAATACTTTAAAAATCCTTGATGGTGCCGTAGTGCTAATACTTTAGATAACATAGCTACCTTCACTATTAAAATCTTCAGCTGATAACATCAGTATCTAACACCTATTTGATTATCTAAAAGCCACGCATAGCTTTTCATCAAACCTTGCTCCAAACTAATCGTCGGTTGCCAACCTAGCCTCTCTAAACGCGATACGTTCATTAGTTTTCTTGGCGCACCATCGGGCTTACTGGCATCCCATTCGATTTTCCCTTGGTAACCCACTACTTTTGCGACAGTTTCTGTCAGCTCTTTGATAGTACAATCCACACCACTGCCTACATTAATATGCGATAACATTGGTTGAGTTTCTCGTTGATAAATAGCGTCTTCTAGATTCATCACAAATATAGAAGCCGCCGCCATGTCGTCTACATACAAAAACTCGCGCATAGGCGTGCCTGTACCCCATGCATTGACAACAGGAGCATTTTCTTGCTTAGCTTCATGAAAACGACGAATCAAGGCAGGGATCACATGACTATTTTCCGGGTGAAAATTATCGTTTTCGCCATAAAGGTTTGTTGGCATCACGCTGCGATAGTCACGGCCATATTGACGGTTATAACTTTCACAAAGCTTGATACCAGCGATTTTGGCAATGGCATAAGGCTCATTGGTTGGTTCTAAGGTCGCAGTCAACAAAGCATCTTCACCCATAGGCTGTTCAGCCAACCTAGGATAAATGCAGGAAGACCCTAAAAAGAGTAGCTTTTGTACGTTATGCATATGTGCCGCATGAATAATGTTCGCCTCTATCATCAAGTTTTGATAAATAAAGTCCGCTGGATAGGTGTTATTTGCATAAATACCTCCCACTTTAGCCGCTGCCAAATACACCTGATCAATCGTCTGCTCAGCAAAAAAGTTCTGCACGGCCAGCTGATTAGTCAAATCAAGCTCGGTACGGTTTGCTGTAATTACATGATTCTTAGAGTCTTGGGATAGTTGGCGAACCAAGGCGCTGCCGACCATGCCATTATGACCCGCAACAAAAATACGCTGCTTAACCATTAACGTGCTTCCTCTACAGATACAGATATGTCATGACCATGCTGTTTCAAGAATGCATGTCGTTGTGCTACTTTTAGGTCTTCTGATACCATTTCAGCACACATTTCTTGCACTGTAATTTCAGGCGTCCAACCAAGCTTTTCCTTCGCTTTGCTTGGGTCACCCAACAAGGTTTCCACTTCAGCAGGACGAAAATAACGTGTGTCGATCTGCACCACCACATCGCCCACTTTCAACATTGGAGCTTTATTTCCTTCGATAGCCGTGACGATGGCTTTTTCTTCAACGCCTTGACCTTCGAACCTCAGACTAACACCCAATTCCTTTGCTGACCATTCAATGAACTGGCGCACGGAATATTGCACACCTGTAGCAATAACAAAGTCTTCTGGCTGCCCTTGCTGCAACATCATCCATTGCATACGCACATAGTCTTTGGCATGACCCCAGTCACGCAACGCATCCATGTTACCCATATACAAGCACTTTTCTAAACCTTGGGCGATGTTCGCCAAACCACGAGTAATCTTACGAGTAACAAACGTTTCACCACGACGTGGGGATTCATGATTAAACAAAATACCGTTACAAGCGTACATACCGTACGATTCACGGTAATTTACGACGATCCAGTAGGCGTACATTTTCGCCACAGCATAAGGTGAACGAGGATAAAAAGGAGTTGTTTCTTTTTGTGGAGTTTCTTGTACCAATCCATAAAGTTCAGAAGTAGACGCTTGATAAAACTTAGTCGTCTTTTCTAAACCCAATAAACGAATGGCTTCCAACAAGCGCAATGTCCCCATCGCATCAACATCCGCTGTATATTCAGGGGATTCAAAGGACACAGCAACGTGGGATTGAGCGCCCAAATTGTATACTTCATCTGGCTTCACTTCTTGCAAAATACGAGTCAAATTCGAAGAGTCTGTCAAATCACCGTAATGAAGAATGAAATTAGCATTATTCACATGAGGATCTTGATATATATGATCCACTCGTTGAGTATTAAAAGATGAAGCACGGCGTTTAATCCCGTGTACTTCATAGCCTTTTTCTAACAAAAATTCCGCTAGGTAAGAACCATCTTGACCAGTCACACCAGTGATAAGGGCTTTTTTCTTCATTGTTTCATTTCCATTTTTGCGTAATTAAAATCAATTGAAAATTTCATTTTGTTTTTGTTTTTGTTAATCATTACCAAATAAATCACGTGTGTATACTTTAGCTGACACATCATCCAGATCACCTGTCATACGGTTAGCTATGATAACATCTGAAACAGCTTTAAATTCATCTAAGTCTTTCATCACTTTTGAATAGAAAAACGCATTCTCTTCTAAAGCTGGTTCATAAATTACGACTTCGATTCCTTTCGCTTTTATCCGCTTCATGATGCCTTGAATAGCCGATGCTCGAAAATTATCACTACCGGTTTTCATGACGAGTCGATAGATGCCAACCACTTTAGGGTTACGCTTTAAAATACTTTCCGCAATAAAATCTTTACGCGTAGTGTTTGAGTCAACAATCGCACGAATAAGGTTGTTTGGCACATTTTGGTAGTTTGCTAACAACTGCTTAGTGTCTTTTGGCAAACAGTAACCACCGTAGCCAAAGCTTGGGTTGTTGTAGTGGTTGCCAATGCGTGGGTCTAATGAAACACCGTCAATGATTTGCTTAGTATCTAGTCCGTGGGATTCACAGTAAGTGTCTAGTTCATTAAAGTAAGCAACTCGAAGAGCCAAATACGTATTGGAAAATAACTTCACCGCTTCAGCCTCTGTACTGTCGGTAAAAAGTGTGTCGATATTATCTTTTATAGCGCCCTGTTTAAGCAGATCAGCAAAGACTTCGGCTCTTTCTGAACGCTCACCAACGATGATACGAGAAGGATACAAGTTGTCATGAAGCGCTTTGCCTTCACGTAAAAATTCGGGTGAAAAGAAAATATTCGAGGTATTGAATTTCTCACTTACACTTTTGGTGTAACCCACCGGCACAGTCGATTTAATTACCATCACAGCTTTTGGGTTAATTGCCAGCACATCTTGGATAACGCTTTCAACCGACTTAGTGTTGAAGTAGTTAGTACTTGGGTCGTAATCAGTTGGGGTAGCAATAATAACAAACTCTGCATCTTGATAGACTTCTTGCTTGTCCAACGTTGCCGAAAAATTAAGCGCTTTGTTTACTAAGAAGTCTTCGATTTCCGTATCAACAATAGGTGACTGCTTGTTGTTTAACATTGCCACCTTTTCAGGAACGATATCGACAGCAATGACATTATTGTGCTGTGCTAGCAACATGGCATTAGAAAGGCCAACATAGCCGGTTCCAGCAATGGCGATTTTGTATTTTTTCATCATAGCATCCATATTTTCTATAATTTTTTCTGCCGTCTCACTGCTAAATTCTTTACATTTTTCACCCCGAATTACACTTCGTATTATCCGGTCTACGACCTTACTTTACTTCCTCACGAAGTAGCTCTATTTCTTTTTCAAGCGCTTCGTGTTCTTTCAGTTTTCGTTGAAGAAAGCGTTGCGTGAGCGAGACTTTTTCTTCTATCCCTTTTGGGGTAAGCAGATATAAATAACCGACTTTGTTGGTACTGTTTTTAAAATTCTCGGCTTTTATGGAGCCTTTTTCTACTAGTGCTTTTAAACAAAAATTGGCTTTTCCTAGGCTAATTTCTAATCGCCTTGCCAACTCTCGCTGACTGATGTCTGGATCTTGCTGTAATTCTTTTAAAATTTTGTAACGATATTCGTCGGTTAACATTTAAGCGCCTTCGATTTAAAAATCAGTGTGGTGCATAAATACGAGAAAAAATAAGCGTGGAAAGGTGTGGTGTGTGAAGGTGAGTCTACGCTCTCCATGCATTACCTCGTTTAATGCTATCCATTTCATATATTGCCGTTTACAGACTAAACAGCCGGATTACATCTTGTTTTTCATTCGCCTACGGAACAATGGTACGAGTACGTAGATTTTTAAATAGTATGTTCAATTGATGAACAATAATAATGCAGGCTGAAGAATCATGCAAACAATGTGTTTGAAATATGTTCACGACACGACCATTTTTTAATCGTTTTTGGAGGTGGATTTATGTTGATTTAGAGTGGATATATTATTTTTCGCGGGCCATTCTTTCAGACCGATAGATATTCTGCGGGTTTTGTCGGTATAAATTTCAACCTATCAATACCTTCTGGTTGGCGTAGGAAAGGTTGTGGTTTAATCTTAGTTATACTTTATACGATACATAAGGATTTGTATGTTACCAATAAAACACCATGGCGCCGTGCAAGGCGTTACCGGTTCTTGTCATGAACTTTTCATCGATTGTCATCAGTCTGTATTGATAGATTGCGGCTTATTCCAAGGTGCAGAGATATCTGGCTCTGGAGCGGACTCCAATCGGTTAGAAATCGATTTTGATTTGTCTGCCATTCAAGCTTTAGTTATTACCCATGTTCATATTGATCATGTCGGGCGTTTGCCTTATTTATTAGCCGCAGGATTTAAAGGGCCGATTTATTGCTCCAAGCCAAGTGCGGAGTTGCTTCCTCTGGTGATCGAAGATGCATTAAAAGTCGGCGTCACTCGCAATGCCAGTATCATAAAGGCTTGCTTGGATCGATTAGCAGGACAATTAGTGCCACTGGAGTATTTGCAATGGATGGATATTCCACTTTCTGGTGACGTAAAGAACAGCAAATCCAGAGTCCAAATACGCTTATCACGTGCAGGGCATATTTTGGGCTCGGCTTATGTGACATTACGGGTGGTGAATGCTGACATTTGTCGCCCTAAAGGCACGACCCATAAAAAATATCATGATGTGGTGTTTTCTGGCGATTTGGGGGCACCTCATTTGCCTTTATTGCCCGCGCCGAAATCACCTTATCGGGCGGATCAGCTAGTGATTGAAAGTACTTATGGCGATAGGAATCATGAAAACCGATCTGCCCGGCGCAAAAACCTCCAGCACAGCCTAGAGCATGCATTAAGCAATTTCGGCACTGTATTAATTCCTGCTTTTAGTATTGGCCGTACACAGGAATTATTGTATGAACTGGAACACATTATTCATCAGAATAAGCAAAAGCCCGTCAGCAAGACACGCTCTGGTACTCCGTTAAACTGGGAAGACATAGACATCATTATTGATTCACCATTGGCAAGTCGCTTCACTAAGGTGTATCAGTCCTTAGCGAACTATTGGGATGCCGAGGCAAAACGTCGCGTGAATGCGGGACGACATCCATTGGATTTCGAACAAGTTACTACCATAGACGATCATGCCACTCACCTTCAGACAGTGTCGCATTTACAGCGACAAACACGACCAGCGGTTGTTATCGCCGCCTCTGGTATGTGTGCAGGTGGTCGTATTGTAAATTACTTAAAAGCTTTATTGGATGATGAACGTAACGACGTATTGTTTGTTGGCTACCAAGCTTCCGGAACACCAGGTCGGGATATTCTGCGGTTTCATGATAAGCCCAATGGCTATATCATGTTCGACGGCGAACGCTATCCCATTAAAGCCAAGGTAAAGCAAATAAGCGGCTATTCTGCTCATGCAGGACAGCGGGATTTGTTGAATTTTATTAAACGTATGCGCGTGAAACCGAAGAAAATACATTTGGTGCATGGGGATGATGGCGCAAAGCAAACATTGAAAGGGTTGATTGAATTGGCGCATCCGGAATGTGAAGTGGTGGTTCCTTAGTTTGGGTTGATTGACGATCATTGCCGAATGCCAGTGTTTGGTTTGTAGGCCGAATGAGGAAGGTACGACCGTAATCCGGCGTTGGGTTTGGGATGTATTTTGAGCGTCGCCAGTAGCATCATTTCCGCGCCGGATTACGCTTCATCTTTTGCCTCAACCTTCATTGCCGGATTACGCCTCGTTCCTCGTCTCATCCGGCCTACTGGATATGGGCTCTTTATTCGACCGTAACACTTTTTGCCAAATTGCGTGGTTGATCTACGTCTGTGCCTTTCACTACCGCAACATGATAAGACAAAAGCTGCAGCGGAATAGTATGAACGATAGGTTCTAGAATACTTTCCACTTTTGGCACTTCTGTAAAAATAATGTTTTCTTCGTTGTGCAAGTCAGTATCTTTGTCGGCAAAAACATAGAGCTCGCCACCACGAGCCGCGACTTCCTGTAAGTTAGATTTGAGTTTGTCTAGCATGTCGTTGTGTGGCACTAGTGCGATAATTGGCATATCTTCATCCACCAAGGCTAACGGGCCATGCTTCAACTCACCCGCTGGGTAGGCTTCTGCGTGAATATACGAAATTTCTTTCAACTTCAGCGCCCCTTCTAGGGCGATTGGGAACATAGTGCCGCGTCCCAAAAATAGAGCATTGGTCTTATTAGCAAAGCGATCCGCCACTTTTTTAATATGCGCATCTTGTAACAACGCATCGTTCACATGAGCCGGTAAAGAACGCATGGCTTGAACTAGCTCTTTTTCCTTCTCTGCTGACAAGCCATTTTCCACTGCTATGGCGACACTGGTGATCAATAACGCAGTAAGCTGAGTGGTAAAGGCTTTGGTTGATGCGACGCCAATTTCCGTTCCTGCATTCGTCAGTAAAGTAAGTGCTGACTCACGGACCAGTGTACTGGATGGGACGTTACAAATGGCCAAGGTTGTCAGATAACCCAATTCTTTTGCCATACGCAGCGCGGCTAACGTATCGGCGGTTTCACCTGATTGCGATAAAGTTAAAAATAAGGTTTTCTTCGGTACGGCTACTTTTCGATAACGGTATTCGCTGGCCACTTCCACACTGCACGGTAGGCCCGCTAAATCTTCAATCCAATATTTCGCTACCATTCCAGCATGGTAGCTGGTACCACAAGCCACGATGTGGACGTTTTCTACTTCTTTTAAGAAGCCTGAATCCGCACCGAAACAGCTGGTTAATACTTTTTTTTCGCTAATGCGACCTTCCAAACAAGCACTAATCACTTTAGGCTGTTCATAGATTTCTTTCATCATGTAGTGACGAAATTCACCTTTATCCGTGGCATCGATATTGTGATTGAACACATTGATTGGGCGATCTTGCGGCTCGCCTTTCGAATCATAGATAGTCACTTGGTCACGAGTTAACTCAACCACATCCCCTTCTTCTAAGAAGATGAATTGGTCAGTAACGTGTAATAGCGCAAGCTGATCGGAGGCCACGAAGTTCTCTTCAATACCCACACCCACAACCAGTGGGCTACCTTTACGCGCCGCAATAAAGCGATCATTATCGTCTTTTTGTACGACGCCAATAGCAAACGCACCATGCAATTTCGTTAACGTCGCTTGTACTGCTTTAAGCAAATCGGGCTGCGTTTTTAATGCATCGTGAATAAGGTGAACGATGACTTCGGTATCGGTTTCGGATTTAAACTCATAACCTTTGGCTTTCAATTCACGGCGTAACGGCTCATGATTTTCAATAATGCCGTTATGCACCAAGGCGAGATCCTCACCCGAAAAATGCGGATGGGCATTGGCTTCAGTCGGTTTACCATGTGTGGCCCAACGTGTATGAGCAATTCCCATTTTGCCATCCAACGGCAGAGCTTCAAACTTTTCTTTTAGCGCTTGAACCTTGCCTACTGCACGATGCGAAAACACGCCATCTTCGTTATTAATCGCGATACCAGACGAGTCATAACCACGATATTCAAGACGGCTAAGTCCTTCAATTAAAATTTTTGATACGTTACGACGTGCAATGGCGCCAACTATTCCGCACATGGGAGAATCCTTCTTGCGTTGGCACTAAATCGTCGTTCAGTACCATTATAAATATGATGAAGTTAAAGACGGCTTCCGCTCTCACCTTTAACCCTGTTTGAAACATACGTTAGAGAGAAAAACTATTTTTTAACAGGTACCGGCCTAGGCCAGTTATCTTTGTTGGTTTGTCGCGCCCGGGCAAAAGCTAGCTGTTTTTCGCCAACGTGTTTGGTAATGGTTGAACCTGCCGCAATCGTCGCGCCTTCCGCCACTTGCACTGGTGCAACCAATGACGTGTTGGAGCCAATAAATACGTTATCGGCGACTTGAGTAAGATATTTGTTCACGCCATCGTAATTGCAGGTAATGGTACCTGCGCCGACGTTTACATTAGCCCCCATTTCAGTATCGCCAATGTAGCTTAAATGATTAACTTTGCTACCTTCGCCGATGATGGCTTTTTTAGTTTCAACAAAGTTACCAATCTTCGCTTTATTGGCCAGTTGCGTACCTGGACGTAAACGTGCAAACGGACCAATATCACAGGCTTCGCCAATCTGGCTTTCTTCAATTAACGTATTGCTTTTAATGATAGTATTATTACCAACACTGCAATTTTTAAGGTGACAATTAGGGCCAATTTCAACACCATCACCTAAAACGACATTGCCTTCAAACACACAATTCACATCAATGATCACGTCGTTGCCCGTAATCAATTCGCCGCGGACATCGATACGCGATGGATCCAATAAGGTCGCACCGTTCTGCATCAAGACAATGGCTTGTTGGTGTTGTAATTCTCGTTCTAGTGCCGCCAACTGAACACGGTCATTTACACCCGCTACTTCGGCTTCGTTTTCTGGATTGACGGTGACAATATCAACGCCATCACGCGCAGCCATGGCAATCACATCAGTCAAATAGTATTCGCTCTGTGCGTTATTGTTCGTTAGGGCCGCAAGCCATGTTTGAAGATGATTATTTGGCGCCAACAAAATCCCAGTATTCACTTCTTTAATAGCAAGCTGACTTTCAGCCGCATCTTTTTGCTCAACAATGGCCGTCACTCGGCCTTGTTCATTACGCACAATACGTCCGTAACCCGTTGGGTTATCCAAAGAAATAGTTAACAAGACTAAGGTATTAGAAGTCGACAACGCGGTCATTTTTTCTAATGTACTGGCGCGAATAAGCGGTACATCGCCGTAAAGTGTCAGTGTTGAGCCATCGGTTTGCAGAAAAGGCGCCACTCTACGCAATGCATCGCCGGTTCCTTGAGGATTATTTTGCCAAACAATATTGGCTGAAAAATCCTGACAACTGGCTTCAACTTGCTCGCCTTGATGACCTACGACTAGATGCAATTTGGATTCAGGTAAAGCACTTGCTGTGATAAGAACTCGCCTCACCATGGCGATCCCGCCAATATTGTGTAGCACCTTAGAGAAGGCCGATTTCATTCGGCTACCCTTGCCAGCAGCAAGAATTACGATGTCCTGAGTCATGAAGCGTCCTTGTAGGGTGTTTTGAAATTATGAATAAATAGACAATGGCGCTTATTAGACCTTTTTGCCAAAATCGCCACAACCCAAATTGTCAAAAATAAAATGACAATTTTTAAAAAAGTGCAATGGAACTCTGATTCATAGCATTTCAAAGAGACTGAGCAATAAAGATTGTCAGAAAAAAATCAATACGGTGATGGTATGTCACACAGCAATACAGACAACATAAGATGCACTTTCTAACATTGTGGCAACGTTTAGGAGCCCTCATTCTCCATACTGCTGTTTCTCCATACTGCTTCTATTTGTTAATAAGTGGTGTATCCGAACGCCTTGGACAAACATTGCATTCTGCTTGGAGCAGCTCTACAAGAAGTCGTGTCGCAGGCCCCGTTCGCTCTCCTTTTCCGAAGATGGCATACATGTGAAAGTTGCGTTCACTGCCAGAGATTAACTTCAATTTTTTGAGTTTTTCACTTTGCAGCGCATACTCTAAATCGGCTTTGGGTAACCAAGCGAAACCAATGCCACTGGTCACGATTTCTAAAGCAGACTGCACGCTGGACACGGTCCAACGTCTATCGGTACCCAGCCACCCAGCGTCAATTGAACTCTCAGATGCCGAGTCTCGTATGACAATTTGCAACTCGCGACTTAAGCGTTCGTTGCTAATCGGATCTGTTTCTTTATGCAATAGATGACTGGTGGCCGCCACGGCAATCATTTCAACTTCCACTATCGGATCGGCAAGGTAGCCTTTAGGTACGATTGAACTGAGTACCAAGTCTGGATTTCCTTTTCGGAGTGCTTCTTCACCGCCACTGAGCACGGCTTCTTTCAGCTGAACCTGCGTCCCTTGGCTTTGCGGTTCGAAGGCTTGTAAAGCACGCAACAAGGCGGGAGTAGGAAACGCCTGATCAACCACTAGCTCTAACTCTGGTTCCCAACCCTGTCCCAACGTATGAGCGAGTGCCTCTAAATCTACCGCCTCCTTTATTAAATGGCGTGAACGGCGCAATAATACTTCACCGCGCTCTGTCAGCTTCGCTTTTCGCCCTTCAATGATTAACAAAGGATAACCTAGCTGCTCTTGCAGCTTTGCCACGGTATAGCTGACCGAGGACTGGCTTTTATGGAGTGCTTCCGCTGCTTGGGCGAACCCCCCTTTGTCGACAACAAATTGCAATACGCGCCATTGCTCTAGAGTGACTCTTGGGGCTTTCATGACAATTCTCTTTAATTAGAAGCATAAGAAAAACAAAGTATCGCATTTTTCGATTGATATCCTCAAAAAAAGTCACTTTTTTATCTAAAAAATTGAATATATGATGAATTCACTATCAAGTAACCAAGCCGAATAGGCTTAATACATTATTATTAGGAATTTATTACGATGACAACTTTATTACGTATTGACTCTAGCGCTTCTGGCGAAAACTCAAAGTCACGCCAACTAGCAACCGAGTTCATTGAAAAATGGCTAGCAAAAAATCCTGGCGGAGACGTGGTTGTTCGTGATGTTGATGCCAGCCCACTGCCTCATTTTACTAGCGAAACATTAGGCGCCTTATTTACACCGGAAGAAAACCGTTCCGCAGAACAAAAAGCGATTGTGGCGATTGGGGATGAGTTGATTAACGAAATCGAAGCCGCGGATGTTGTCACCGTTTCAGCACCTATGTACAACTTTGGTATCCCTTCTACTCTGAAGTCTTATTTTGACTATATTGCTCGTGCTGGACGTACCTTTAAATACACAGAAACCGGCCCTGTTGGCTTATTGGATAAAGACGCCTACGTGTTTGTAGCAAGCGGTAGCTTCTTGGCCGAAACGCCAATGGATCACCAAGTGCCTTACCTAAATACATTCTTAGGTTTTATTGGCATCACCGTAAAAGACACCTTCATCGCGGGCGGTCAAGCGATGGGCGCACCAGGTGAAGAAGCGTTTAACCAAGCTAAATCGCAAATCGCCGTAGCTGTTTAATTCCGACCTGATTCCCTTTACAGGTTGACCGAAACCGATT
>Ga0163215_100914_pt1 | contig 28305 bp, 23 predicted proteins | sample SynspAceP_FD_185934 | JGI IMG/M metagenome (GOLD analysis project Ga0163215, IMG submission 185934) | Saline lake microbial communities from Ace Lake in Antarctica - Synechococcus sp. Ace-P (Hybrid Assembly) | ecosystem: Environmental > Aquatic > Non-marine Saline and Alkaline > Saline | place...
GTAATACCAGCGGCGGTCCAGATATGATGCCCTTGGCTGCATTGGGGGTGCCAGCACTAAACCTGATGCAAGATGGCACCGACTATTTTGACTTACATCACACCCCTGACGATACCTTTGATAAGGTTAATCCTGAACATATGCGCCAAAACGTAGCAGCTTGGACTGTGTTTACCTATATCGCGGCTGAGTGGCCGGGTTCTTTTAAATAAATTAGGCAAAGTTAACCGGCGTCTATGGTAAGCCATTGAACAGCAAGCTAGCTGTTCGATGGGTTATCGACTTTGTCCTGCTGTAAAGTGGCATATCACGCTATGAAAAAAAGCGCTTAAATGCGCTTTTATTGGTCAAAACTTATTTGTTAACACCAAGCGACTTTGTTTAATGGCACCTGTGTGCAGACCTTCACTTATCTTTAAATGAACGTTCCCAAAAGCAGGAAACCAGACGTTCAGGGTTTATCAGTAATTTTAAAAATCAAAGAGGAAAGCAAACCGTGAAATGTCCACTTTTTCGTGATTTTCAAAAAATAAGGAAATGAGAGTCTTATTTACACGATTGGCACAAGGTTGATATTCAAAAAAATTGTTTCAATATAGATAATTAGATGTAAGACTTCGTGCAATTTAATACACAAGGATTGAGTCGTGAAAAACATCATTCAGTTAGGTTTTTTATTGACCTCGACATTTTCATTTCTAACTCTAGGAAACGAAAACCTCAAACAAGGAGTCGTTAAGCTTGATGATTCTTCACTTTATTACCAATGCGTTGGGGCAGGTAATCCTACAGTATTTATAGAAACTGGTTTAGGAGTGGCAATTTCAGATTAGTCGGACACATCATGGGATGCTTTTATTGAATCGGTAAGTAAAAAAAACGAAGTATGCTTTTATGACAGGGCTGGAATTGGGAAAAGTGACCAAAACAAAAAATCACATACCAGTAAAGAAGTGGCTACACAATTAAAGCAAGTAATATCCGCTGCAAAAATTAATACACCTTTCATATTGGTTGCGCACTCCATTGGCGGCATGCATGCACGAGTTTTTAACGACATGTTTCCAAAGCTTTTATCAGGAATCGTATTAGTTGACGCCACTCCTTATGGGTCTGATGAGTGGGCATATGCAGAAATGTCAAAAGTACAACCAGAGGATACGGAAGACTACCTTTCTTTTAAAAAGCAATTTATTCAACGACTTGAAGATCCAAATACAAACACTGAAATGTTGAACGTTTTAGAGTCGGTTAATCAAGCAGATAACTCTCAAGACTTTGGAAACAAACCTTTAGCCATCATCCAAAGAACAATTCAATATGGAACTGAATATGCTCCACCTTTTATCCCAAAAGATACCGTTACTCGATGGGATAATGTCTATCGAGATTCAGAGCATGTATTTACTTCATTATCAACCAATAGCCATTTCATTCGTTCGTTGTCTAAATCACATTTTTTACAACGACCAACAGAAGATCTCGAAGGGACTCTGAAAGCGTTGGATTGGATTATTGAACAATTAAAAAAAGGAAATTAGTTAAAAATTTTTTAACTAATGGACAGTCTGCTATTAAGAAAAATAATGCTGTTGCTCGATGTTTTATATGTCCGTATTCTCGGTAAAAGGCGATCTTCACGGTCAATTAATCGTGTGACTGATTTCGCTCGAAGCCGAATATCGGCCATGTGCCAATTGCGGTCATTCGGGGATTCTATCCTATCCGTAAATTTCAGCGGCTCTGACCCCGCAGGTCTAATATCTAGAATTCATATAAATTAGTACGAACTACAATCTTTTCTTTTAGTTATTCAGAGTTCGCTTTAAGTTTGTTATAAATAAACAGATCATCTTCTACTTTAAAAATGACTAGCGTAAGCAACTTTAAATAAAGTAAATATGAATTTTCATGCAAGTGGATTTCTGTTGGGTTAGCTTGTGTACCATGTAAATAGCTATTCCTTAGGTCTAGCCCATTTGTAAACTCACTTTTATTTAAGTAGTAATTGAAATAATTTTGCTCTGGCACTGCAAAAAGAGAACTTCCAAAATACACAATACCTTCCTTGCTCATATTTATCACTTCTTCTTGAACATCGTCAGGGTAGTGATAAAAAGAAGCAACGTCATTTTCATATATATCTCTTAATATTAAAATTCTGTTCCAATTAGTGACATTAAGGCAATTGTTTGTACTGATGGAGATATAATTCTTATCCATCAAATATTTCAGATTTTCACGTTGATGATCTTCGTAATTACTGAAATTTATTTCTTCTTCATTAACCAATAAATCAACAAAATTTCTATACTGTTTACCTTTGAACGGGTCAACATAAGTCAAGAGAGTTTGGTCAGAAAACAGCAGATAAGTTAGATAATTAACTTCTGTTTCATCTTTGTTGATGTATATGTACTTATTGTCATTTAAGCTTGGAATATCTTTGATTGCTGTAGGGCCAGATGACATTTGTAAAAGTTCAAAATCGATCTGTTTATTTTCTACAAATAATTTATATTGCTTTAATATAGATTCGAACTCAGGTGCAATTGTTCTTATTTTCTCTAATGCAGAAGCGCTGGCTGTTGGAACTGTTAAATTGGCGTTATTTGGTAAGTCATATAATTCAGATAAAGTGTTATTGAAAACTGTTTTTAGAATATCTTCTAATGAATGCCCAAGCCCTGTTAGTATTTGTGAATATGTGTGAATTTGTCCTGTAGATGCCATTTCCAATTGAGTAAACGCTACACCATAAACGTATTCAGTTTTTGACCTAACTCTTAAAGTTCCTTCAAAGATACCTAGCTGATTTTCTTTACTCGTTAGGGCGACCATATTATGTTCATCCATGTACTCAAAAAGTGTTTTGAAGTTTCTATATAAAATATATGGATGATTATTTTCTTTAATGTGATCTAAACTAAATTCATAGTGGACCGTACCCTTATCAATCCAAGCATGCTTAACTTTAGAAGCATTTTCTGGATAACTAATAGTTACCCCATATTCAAATGCTGAGCTAGAACCACTATCGAAAAAGTCTTTAACAACTTGTTGGTGTTTTCTCTTAGCAGCCAACTTAGTTTTATCTGAGATACGGAAATCACTGTGATTTTTTGCATTTTGTATTATAGGCAGGTAATTAGTATTGCAATGCTCTGAGTCGATGTACGAAGAAATGATACTTTCTTTTTCTTGAATAGTTAAACAGCTAGGGAGATACAACTGAGTTTTATTAAAGTTATTTTCAACTTCATAAATAGCTAAAATGATCTCTGCACTTTGCTGATTACTCTTTAAATATTCACAAAGAACAAGCTTATATTTGTTAACCAAGTTTTTTTGGCTCAATAAGTACCGTATTTGATGTGGATTTTCCTTCAAAACTTCTTCTATTTGAGATGATGATATTTTTTTAAATTGTTGATAATTGGATATTAATACCCAAAAACACCCAAAATAACGGTAAAAAAGACTTTTAAAATATGCTTGAAAATTACTATCATCAATATTAGCTATAAACTTCCCTATAATATTCCTGAAGTTTTTAACTTTTTCTTTATAAATAAGGGTATCGGAATCTGACCAACTCCTAAGGTAGGCACCGTTATCAAAGAACAGCGATATGTTGTATAGCTCAAGCACATCGTTGATGTCATCCAAATCTTTTGTTGACTCACTATTCAATATTGATTCAGCTTTTGATAAATAGTGCCTGCTGGACGTGTCATGTATTGATTGGAATACAACTCTATCTCTATCAGGTTTACTCATAATTAAAATAAGTCGCTTGTAGTCGTCTTAAAATTGTTTTTATTAAGGTATAGGTTTTACGTTTGGCTCACAAACATTTAATAGCTTATTTTATTTGATGAAAAAATGAATATCTCTATATGTCTGCAATTCTTAAGATTATCAGTTGGCTGTCAGTAACACTGAGCCTCAGCTTTCCTTCGGCTAGGAGACAGCTGGCGGATAATCTCGAGTGGAGGAAACCGCGGAAGATTACCTGTGATGTGTCGTTGCTATGGGGATTTCGTTGGTGGGTCGACGGATAGTTGCCTGAACCTTGTATAGTATGTTTTTTCGAACCTGTGATATTCGGGTTTTCTTCATCTTTACTGCCTGTTTCTTCCTTTTTTGTCTCTTCAATTGCCATGATTTCACGCATTTTATACTTTCAAGCATAGCGCTTCTCTCACCGCGTTTTGACGATGATATTAATACTGAGTTGATAGTGTGTTAGTTTCCGTTTTATAGCCCCTGTTTGGCGGTGCTCTGGGTAAATAGGCGGGCAATGTTATCGCGACTATCACCATCGGTTGATGGCACTGACGACATTGGAACGGAGCGCTCTCATCAACAACGGACTCCACTGTTGTTATTACATCAGGCGCAGGCACATTCAGCAACTGTCTGGCGAGTGCTAATTTAGCGTGACTGGCAAGTAACCCGTAATGGCGTATGCGATGAAATCCAGATGGCAGCACATGCAGCATAAACCGGCGGATAAATTCATGCGTGTCTACTTGCATTTCTTTGTGCTTAGTACGCCCTTTAAGTCGATAGTCCTTGTAGGTAAAGCTGACGTATTGGTCATTGATTTCGCGCAATCGACTGTTAGCGATAGCCACGCGATGCGTGTATCTGGACAAGTAAGCGAGCACGGCTTCAGGCCCTGCAAAGGGGCGTTTGGCATAGACTACCCACTCTCTGTTTTGTTGCTGCGTGCACCAAGCACTAAAGTCATTAGGCTCGATGAGTGGCTTCATTTCACCGTAAAACAGCAACGCATTCTCAGCAAACAATTGGCGTAAACCCTCGACAAACAACCGACGAAACAAACGCGACAAGACCTTCACTGGTAAAAAGAAGCCCTTTTTACAGGCTTGCCACTGCTGTTTGTCTGTACTTATCCCGCCGCCAGGCACGATGCAATGCACATGCGGATGGTGTGTCATCGCTGAACCCCACGTATGCAATACCATTGTTGTCCCAATATCCGCACCTAAGTGTTTGGGGTCTTGAGCAATGGTTGCCAGCGTTTGTGAGGCAGCGCTAAACAATAATCCATACAGTTCAGCTTTGTTATAAAACGCTAACTGGCTAATGGCAGCAGGCAAGGTAAACACGACATGATAGTAATCAACCGGTATCAGTTGCGTTTGGCGTGCACTCAACCAGCGTTTAGCGGCGGATGACTGGCACTTGGGGCAATGTCGATTACGACATGAATTGTAGGCGATAAGGTTGGTATCACATTGCGGGCAATGCAATTGATGACCACCGAGTTGTGCACTTCGACAACGCGTAATGGCCGACATCACTTTAAGTTGATTGAGGCTCAGATGTCCTTGCTGTACTGCCTTGTATTGCTCACCATAAAACCGAAAGACATCAGCCACCTCAAGTGAGGGGCGAGGCATATCATGCTACTCAATGAGTTAACTTCAGCGCATCGAGCGGACTCACCACCTCATGCAGTAGCTTGGTTGCCACCTGCGCATACAGTGCGGTGGTTTCCAGCTTACTGTGACCCAACAAGGTTTGTATCACCCGAATATCCACTTTGGCTTCCAGTAAGTGAGTGGCGAAGCTGTGTCGTAAGGTGTGCATGGAAACCCGTTTGTCAATGTCGGCATCGCGTGCCGCCGCTTTACAAGCACGGCTTAACTGACGTGTGGAGATAGGGTTAATCGCTTGCTGCCCTGGAAACAACCAACCGCCATTCAACATTAACTGCTGAGCATGCGCGTAGTGCCACCAATCGCGCAGGTAACCTAATAATACGGGTGATAACATGGCTAATCTGTCCTTGTTACCCTTGCCTTGTTCAATCCGTAAGACCATACGTTTACTGTCGACATCAGTGACCTTCAATGCCACCACTTCGCTCACTCTTAATCCAGCACCGTATGCCACTGACAAAGCGGTACGATACTTTAGGTTGTGAGCTGCCGCAATCAGGCGTTTAACTTCCTCTACACTGAGAACTTGAGGCAATTTACGGGGCGTAGGAACCGTACTCAATTTCTGCACGACATCGGGACGATTGAGGGTTTTACAAAACAGAAATTGCAAACCTGATAAGGTGGAGTTGATAGTGATGTTTGAGGCACCTTGTTCGGCCATTGCAATCTGAAATTGCCGCAACTCCTCTGCCGTGGCGTGTGCAGGTGAATGTTTGAGATACGTGGCAAGCTTCGTTACCGCACGGATATAGCCAATTTGAGTTTTAGGGCTGAGTCTACGCATGTTCATATCATCTATCATGCGCTGACGAAGGGGACTAACAGCTTCAGTGAACTGAGTCATAATAATACTCCTAAGTAAGTTCAGGGCGACATGCCCTTTACTCAGCTTAGAAGCGGATCACTTATCTTGGCAGTCTCTCGCGATGTTGAAGCGGCGACCCTACCGCGCGAGCGGTTTAGTCCTATCGCTCATCTGAGACAGTCAGATTGCCAAAATAAACTCCAACTGCTAACGTCGTTACGACAAAGTCGCTCGGTAATTAGACCGACAGTTTCCCTTGGTAATGACACTAGTCAAAACTTATTCGTCCAACCAATACCTGTCACTTGCTTTAACTTGCGCAGTCGCTTACTGATTTAATCTTAAATCCAAACAAACCAGTAACCTTTCTGCGCACTCATCTAGCAAACAGCACCTAGTTTGCGAGTTCTCTACGGACTATGTCTGCGCCAGCACTTAAGGCATTGAGTTTGCCTCTTGCTACTTGGCGAGATAAGGGCGCCATACCACAGTTGGTGCAAGGGTAGAGCTTGTCAGCATCGACAAACTGCAGTGCTTTGCGTAGGGTATTGGCCACTTCTTCTGGTCTTTCAATGGTATTGCTTGCCACGTCAATGGCACCTACCATCACTTTTTTACCACGGATGAGTTCAATGAGATCCATCGGTACATGAGAGTTGTGACATTCTAGTGAGATGATATCGATACTGGATTTTTGCAGCTTGGGAAAAGCCTCTTCATATTGTCGCCACTCTGAGCCTAGCGTCTTTTTCCAATCGGTATTGGCTTTGATGCCATAACCATAACAAATATGCACAGCGGTCTCACATTTTAGACCCTCAATTGCCCTTTCTAAGGTGGCAACGCCCCAGTCATTCACTTCGTCAAAAAAAACATTAAATGCGGGCTCATCAAATTGGATAATATCAACCCCCGCAGCCTCTAATTCTCTGGCTTCTTGGTTGAGAATTTTGGCGAATTCCCAGGCGAGTTTTTCGCGACTTTTATAGTGATTGTCATACAGGGTATCGATCATGGTCATAGGACCTGGCAGAGCCCATTTTATCGGTTGTTTGGTTTGCTGACGTAAAAACGTGGCGTCTTCAACAAACACGGATTTTGGGCGAGTAACGGCACCTACCACCGTTGGTACGCTTGCATCATAGCGATCACGAATTCTAACGGTTTCTCGTTTCGCAAAATCAACGCCGCTTAGGTGCTCAATAAAGGTAGTGACAAAGTGTTGGCGCGATTGCTCACCATCACTGACGATATCAATGCCTGCGTGTTGCTGTTGTTGCAATGACAAAAGTAAAGCATCTTGTTTGCCCTCGATTAATTCTGCGCCTTGCAATTTCCAGGGTGACCAAAGTGTCTCAGGTTGTGCCAGCCATGCGGGCTTAGGTAAGCTGCCAGCCGTTGAAGTGGGTAATAGTTTTTTCATAATAGATGACCTTGTCCAAATAATGATTTTGGATATAAGCGATGAGTTACAGAGCGTAATTAGCAGACCACTGCTCAAGCGTTGCTTGGTAGGGTTTGATAAAGTGTTCTTCAACAAATTTGCCTTGCTCAATAGCGAGCTGGCTGCGTTCTTCTCGATCATAAACAATACGAGTTAATGAATAATCCTGATGCTGCAAACTGGGTTGATAGGATAAGCCTGCGACAGAATTCGCATTGTAAATTTCAGGTCGGTAAATCTTTTGAAAGGTATCCATGGTGCTGATGGTGCTGATAAGTTCAAGATCAGTGTAATCACTGAGCAAATCGCCGGCAAAATAAAAAGCCAAAGGGGCAACACTATTCGGCGGCATGAAATAGCGAACCTTTAAGCCCATTTTGTTGAAATAGTCATCCGTTAAAGAATATTCATCTTGTTGGTATTCAAAGCCCAATACAGCATGCTGATGGTCAGTCCGTTGATAGGCCTTACTACTGGACACACTCAGACAGATAACCGGCGGTTTATTAAAATGCTCTTGGTAAGTATTTGAGTTCACGAAGCACTTAAATAGCTTGCCATGTAAATCGCCAAAATTATCGGGAGTGCTAAAACTGGGCTGATTTTTATTGTGCCCCTGCAACAGCACACTAAAGTCATAATCCCGCACGTAAGAAGAAAAATTATTGCCGACAATGCCCGCAATGCGTTGCTTAGTTTTTCGATCAAAAATAGTCGGTTTCAATATTTCAATCAAGGGCAAGGCATTACCACTACTTTGAACATCAATCTTCATCTCAACGGAGATGATTTCAAGTTCAAGCGTGTAACGATCACCTTTGGGGTTATCCCAATGAGCTAGGGCATTAAAACGATTGTGAATCATCTTTAAGGTGTTGCGCAAGTTCTCCTGGCGACTATTGCCCCTGGCCAAATTAGCAAAGTTGGTGGTGATGCGCGTATTGTCTGAAGGCTGATAGTTCTCATCAAAACACACGCTCTTAATGGTAAATTTAAAGTCTTTATTCATGGTGATCTAATATTCTTTTGTGTGAGATAAAACCTGAATTTATGTTTTGCTCTTGCTGGACTTGCCAATTTTCATATCTGAATTTTCAATTAGTTGTATCCAAGTTTCCTTAGATTTTTAGCTAATGGCAAATTTGAGAATGAACTCTAATTTTGTCTAAAGTTAAGCGCTGAGTGTTTTATACGTGGTTTTTACTATGAAAAAAAATGACTTTACTTCATTCAACCATGAAAGATATTCATGGTTTGCGGTGGCATATAGAATTACGTAAGAATTACAAAGACAGCCCGCGCAATTAGCTCAAAATTAAAATGGGTTTCTATCCCTCGACCCTAGCCAAGGCTTTTTTTGCCTATAGTTCTTTCTTTAATATTACGTTGTGCCTGACAGTAATAATTTCTGCCGGGTTTGACTTGCCTCAGGTAGAATGCCGCCGCTTAGCTTATTTATTTTTTTGGGACGTACTCTAGATGCAAATCAACCGTGTACTGCTGATTGCCGTCGGCAGTGTTTTACTGGCTATGGTGACAATTCAATGTGGCGCATCTTTAGCAAAACAACTTTTTCCTTTGGTTGGGCCGGAAGGCACCACAGCACTGCGTTTAGGTTTTTCCGCGGCCGTACTTTGGTTGGTGTTTCGTCCCTGGCGAGCACTACCTCAGGGGCGAGATTGGCAGAGCATTATTATTTACGGCCTGTGTTTAGGCGGGATGAATATTCTGTTTTACCTAGCGATTGAGCGCATTCCTTTAGGGATAGCCGTGGCTCTCGAGTTTACCGGTCCTTTAGCCGTGGCTTTATTTGCCTCTAAACGAAAAAGCGATCTCCTATGGGTTGCATTGGCCATAACAGGGATTTTTTTGTTGCTGCCTGATTTAGCGAGTGCGCAAGGGCTCGATCTTACTGGCGCATTAATGGCATTAGGTGCTGGTGGGTGCTGGGCAGGTTATATCTTGTTTGGGACTCGCACAGGCAAACAAGCGTCAGGTGGTATTACTGTGGCGCTAGGCATGACAGTGGCAGCCATTGTGCTTGTGCCCATCGGCGCAGTGAGCCAAGGCTTAGCGTTAATTTCTTGGGAAGTTTTACCCCTTGGCTTATTGGTGGGGGTGTTATCCAGTGCCTTGCCTTACTCCTTGGAAATGGTCGCCCTTAGAAATATGCCAACCCAGGCCTTTAGCGTACTGATGAGTTTAGAGCCAGCGATTGGTGCATTGGCTGGTCTGGTTATTTTAGGTGAGCAACTGAGCTTGTTGCAGTGGGCTGCCATCGGTTTGGTCATTATCGCTTCAATAGGCAGCAGTTTTACGCCTAAAAAAGCCATCGAGATGGGGGTGTAAGCTCTGCTACTCATCTTTCTTGCTCTTTGTAGTTGCTAAGCAGGGCTTGTCGATTGCATGAACTTGCAGGCCTCTGCTCACGCAAGTGCGTTAATTATCAAGGATAGGTTTTAGGTAGCCGCTGCCAAGTTGCTGCATTTGGCGTTTAACCCACACCACTCTTTGCTGGAGATAAGGAGTGAGATTGCGAGGATCTCGTTTACGCGGGCTGGGTAATAGTACTGCCAACTGGGCGGCTTCGTTGGTGCTTAGATTGCTAGCTGATTTATGAAAATAATGTTGGCTAGCTGCTTCTACTCCGTAAATCCCTTTACCGAATTCAGCGACGTTTAAATACACTTCTAAAATACGTTTTTTGCCCCAAATTATTTCAAGGCTTAGCGCTAAACCCGCTTCGAGACCTTTGCGAACAAAACTTCGCCCTGGCCATAGTAAGAGGTTTTTCGCGGTTTGTTGCGTGATGGTGCTGGCACCACGAGGGGCGTCGCCATTGTCGGACTGGTTTAGGACTTGACTGATGGCGCTTACATCAACACCGAAGTGCTGTGGAAAGCGTTGATCTTCCGAAGCAACCATTGCCAATAGCACGTGCGACGGCAGCTTATCAATGTTTATCCAGTGCTGGGTAACGGGATAGGGGCTTTGCAGCATAAATGCCGTAGTCGATAGCGGCACAAATCGTAGCAACAGTAAGAACAGGGTCAGTAATAGTAAAAAACGCCACATGACAAACCATAGCCAAGCGAAAATACCTCGTTTACCCTTTGCCATTCCCCGTCTCTTATCAGATTAAATCAGCCGCGCAGAGTATAACGAATTACAGAGCCATCCACGATAATAAAACTTTTAATTAAAGGTAATTAAAACAATTCATTATGATAATTGTGAATTATGCGGATGACTACTAATGACTATGCACAACCCCACACACCCAAGTGATATTTCAAAAGAGTTGCTGAGGGATTTCGAACGAAACATACCGCTTTTTGATGGATAGTTAACTGACCAGATTACAAAATATCACTTTTTTCATTTCAGTATTGTGCAAAAAAGATGATATATTTTTAGCGTAACGAATTGCAGATAAGGTTAAATCTTCAATTATATTTTTTCGCATCTGGCTTGGTAAACCTTACTTAGCAGAGTCTAAGTGAAGCATAAATGAAAACCTTTTTAGTCGTTCTTCTTAGCCTTTTATTTAATCATCAGGCCCTAGGTAGCATAGTCATTAATGTTGATGAGCAAATCACCGGGCCTATTGGTGAAAAACTTGAATATTTCAAAGAGAATCTTCAACAAATTGAACTCAGCGAGGCAATAGAAACCTTTGAGCTAATGGGCCTAGAAGGTCAGCAGCCGATACTCAATTTTGGCATAAATTCTCAGCCTGTTTGGCTGCATTTTGATGTAAATAATCCCGAAAACGTTTTGGTTGAGCGTCAAATTGAAATTGCCACATCTTGGCTAGATAAAATTGATGTATTTGTTATTAACAATGGTGTGGTCATTACGCAATACCATGATGGTGATAGTTTACCTTATGGTCAACGTGAATCAGCACGGCAAAATTTTAGCTTTAAACATCTATTTTCTGAAGGTATTAGCTCTGTTTATATTAGAGTAGATAGTGATGATCCGATGTTATTGCCTATTTCTTTTCGAACACCTGCCCAAGCACAGCAAGATACCATAAGCCAGGTTTACATCTATGGCTTTATATATGGTGTTTTAATTGCCCTCTTAGCTTACAACGCCTGCATTTATTTTAACCTTAGGGATAAACGCTTTCTATATTATGTGATTTATCTATCAGCATTCTTATTGATGAATATGGCTTATACTGGGCATGCTTTTAATTGGTTTTGGCCAAATTCACCCCATTGGCAGCAATGGTCGATTCCCATTTTAATGGTGACTTATTCCATCAGTGGCTTGTTATTTACTGTTAATTTTTTAGCCACAAAAACTAATTATCCAAGCCTACATAAAGTTCTGATGAACGCCTGTTTTGCCCTCAGTTTGGCCCTACTGGTCGCCGCCATAATAAACAGCCGCGTATTGGCTTTGTATATCGCTTTTGGCTGTGCCTTACTGTTCCCTGTACTCATGATATCCAGTGGCATTGTGGCCCTTTATTCAGGCCAACGTTCGGCAAAATATTTTTTATTTGCCATCAGTACCGCGATGCTGGGGGTAGTTATCACAGGTTTAAGCGTGGTCGGCATTTTTCCAGCCAGCAATTGGGGTTATCATGCCTTAGAAATAGGTATACAACTTGAGGCCTTGTTTTTAGCTCTTGCCTTATCAGAACAATTTCGTTTGTCGCAACTTGAGAAAACTCAAGCGCAAAAACTGGCCATGCTTGACCAACTCACAGGACTGAATAATCGTCGCGGTTTTAGCATGTTAATTGAACCCGTTTTGAGTAGAGCTAAGTCTGAAAAAATTGATATTTCACTGATTATGCTTGATATCGACAAATTCAAAGTAATAAATGATAAATATGGACATTCTGAAGGAGATAGGGTCTTGACTTGTACCGCCAACCTTCTGGCAAAAAATGCACGTAAAGCCGATATTTGCGGACGCTGGGGAGGAGAAGAATTTATTATATTACTGCCGCAAACCAGTCTCGATGAAGCCTGTTTATTTGCCGATAGACTTAGAACACAAATCCAGAAACTCTTGATTGAATCTAAAACTGATAATATTCATATTACCGCCAGTTTTGGAGTTGCTAACTTGTGTATGTATACCCACTCCTTCGAAGAAATGCTGGTCGCAGCGGACAAATGCCTCTATAAAGCCAAAGCGAATGGCCGCAACAAGGTGTGTTCACAAATCAATTATGCTGAGTAAACAAAGAACCTGCAGAAACCTGCAGGGTCAGAGCGAAACCTGCAGGGTCAGAGCGGATGAAAATACTGGTAAATGGCGCGTAATAACTTTATTAATAAGCGATGGAGGAGATTAATAAAGTTATGGACAGCTTTGTTAAGCCGTAGTCACTAAATAAGTGCTTTCAACTGTTTTTGAAAATAAGCGGCACTGCTAGCAACACTGTCCATCGAACTGCGCGCAAAGTTGCCACCCTGTTCAATATAATAAAACGCAAGGCCGGACTTAGAAGGATCGGGTAGTACATTAAGGTAATTAATAGAACCATTACCTAACTCCGTGTAATCCCGAGTCACTGTATCCATATCTTTAATATGCCACATAACAAATCGACCTGGATGTTGTTCAACAAGTTGTTTGGGCGTGGTGTTGGCTGAATGCATTATCCAATACATGTCCATCTGCAGTTTAACCAATGCTGGATCGGTTTCCCGTAAAATAATATCAAAGCCAGTTTCGCCATTGTAATCAACAAATTCAAAACCGTGATTGTGATAGGCAAAACTAAGGCCTGCTTTTGTTACTTGTTCACCAATCTTATTCAGCATGCTGGGCATACGTTTAAAATTTTCTAAGGTTCTTTGTTCTGGCGCTATCCAAGGCCACGTTATATAGGGGGTTTTTAATGTGTGAGCACCCTGAATACACTGGTCGACAAAACGCATTAAATCGCTTTCTGAGCGCTCTAAATAGGGATGAAAACCATAGTGACAGCTTGATGCGGTTAAGCCTAGCTCATCAAGAATCGATTTAAATTGCTTAGACGTAAAGCCATAATAAGTCTCTTTTTCACTATCAAAGCCATATAGCTCAAAGTCTTGATAGCCCATCGTTTTTACTTTATTAAGGCTCGAAATTGGATCTTTAGCCATTTCGTCCCGAATGGTATAAAGCTGCAGACCCATTTTATATTCTTGGCCAGCAGCCAGTAAAACACTGGACTTAACTGATAATGCAGAAGCGGCTGCCATAACGCCGGTACTTTGCAAAAAAGCTCTTCTATCCATGCATTTATTCCTTTTTATGTAAGCTAAAATAAGGGTGATAGGGTCTATGAGTACAGATTATCGTCTAAATACATCTGGTGCAAAAGATTAGGATGCGGGAGCAAAACTGTTGAAACGCTCGTTGTTAGTCATCGAATTACGAAAACAAATCGTAACTTCGTCAAAATTAAAAGGGGGTTTGGCCAAGCGAGCAACAGCAATTAATAGGTAAAGCGATTGAAGCCTTGCAGGCTTAAGTTCGTTGGAAACTAGGCCTAAGAACTCATACATCCGAAATTATACTCATGATAAAGCCTTCCACTATATTGAACGTTTTTTGCTGTGCCTTGCAAGATGCATGTTGGTTGTCTTAGTTGTTTAGGTAAATAAGCCTTGGCAATATATTCCGGACACGAGTGCCCCTTGGCTTTTCTAGATGCTCAATATCTACCATTAAGTTTTACTTATAGTTTGATAGCTGTGAAGTATTTAATGCTTTGCCGATCTTACTCAGTAATAGATTAAATATCTGAACGGTTGTTGGTTTTTTATCTTTTGTAACATTTTCTTTATTTTTGTTGCTTTCGCTGCTAGCTTTCTGCATGAGTTATTACCTTTAATTCGATTTGATAGGGTTATATTGGCTTTAGTAAGTACAAAAGACGAACAATCAAAATCGACTATAAATATAAGTTAAACTAATGGATAAGCGTTTAAGACATATTGCTTTGTTACGCTGCTTTGATGCAGCAGCTAGGCATCAAAGTTACAGCTTGGCTGCTGTTGAATTATCAATCACTCAGGCTGCAGTAAGTCAGCAAATTAGAAACCTTGAAGAGCATTTGCAGGTAAAACTATTTAATCGCCGAGGTCGATCAATGCATTTGACTAAACAAGGCAGCACTCTGTTAGAGTCAGTTGGCAAGGCCTTTAGTGAGTTGTCTTTAGGCTTTGACCGTATTCAAATAGAACCGCAAGCGGGTGTCATAACGGTTACTGCGTCTCCTTCTTTTTGTTCTAGATGGTTGGTTCCCAGACTCTGGAAATTTTCTGTTTTGTATCCCGATATTCAGGTGAGAGCCCTAGCTTCTGCGCAATATGAGGATGTGCGGCATTCGGATATTGACGTGGCAATTCGCCAAGGCGAGATGCAGGTTAATCATGTTCATCAAGAAACCCTTCTGCTCGATCCTGTGTTTCCCATTTGTTCGCCCAGAGTTTATAAAGAAGAGCAGTTAACCAGCCCCGAGAGGATCAACCAATGCTGGCTAGTTGAAGCAATAGGCGTGGGCCGTAGCGGTTTCAGTTGGAAAGATTGGTTTAAGCTTGCAGGGGTTCCAGTCGATCCAAAATGTTATAATTGGATGGAGGTAACCACTTGGGAAATGGGCATTAATGCCGTTTTAAGTGGGCATGGTATCTTTTTAACCTCAGGTTGTATGGCTCAGGATTTGATTGAGTCGGGGGCATTGATTAAACCTTTTGATATCCAAATAGAACCGGGTTTGCGTTTTTCGTTGTTGTATGACGAGGAGTCACCGCGGATGGCGCGGATCAAGGTTTTTACCCAGTGGTTGAAAGGGGAGTTGGCTGTTTAGTTTTTGACCGGCGTGATCAAGTTCATTGAAATCAGCAGCGATGAGAAATTACGACTTACGTAGATACCTGTCTTAATTGCGTCAAAATTAAAATGGGTGTCCATGTAATTGATGCGTTTAAAGGGCTCAATCGTGAAATTAGGTATTTCTACTAATTGCTAAGCCGCTATCTTAATACCACTCTTGTATAAAGTATGTATGGCTGATGTATTTGGCGTCGTTGTCTTTGCATAACCAATGAGCGGGCCCAAAGTGGCTTGATAATAGTTAATGAGTCAGTAGCAGGAGACCTCTTATGCCCATTACCTCTAGACAAAAATTATTGGTACAGCAGAGTTTTGCTAAAGTAGTGCCCATAGCCGATACAGCAGCAGAAATATTCTACGCGAAACTGTTTGAATATGACCCTTTATTGAGGTCACTATTTAAAAAATCCATGAAAGAGCAAGGTAAAATGTTAATGGCAACATTAAACGTTGCAGTAAAAAGCTTGGATGATATTAATGGCTTGGTAGTGGTTTTGCAGAAATTAGCCGATCGTCACGTTGGCTATGGCGTCCGTGTTGATGACTATACGCCAGTTGGAAACGCCTTATTGTATGCTTTAAAAAAGGGCTTAGGAAATGACTTCACGGCAGAGGTAAGGAATGCTTGGATTGAAGTATACAAAACTATCGCCGACGTCATGCGCAGTCATGCCTACTCTAACTATGACGCATCAACTTATAAAAACACTAAGTCTTATAGACACTAGCAAGTGTTTTAGGGACGATTCAATAGAATTTCTAGTGCTATCCACGATAATAAAACTTTTTATTAAACCTAATTAAAACAGTTGGTTATGAATTTTTTGGATGATGTTTATATCGGGTGATAGTTAATAAAAAAGGGCTGGTATTTTTGATGGCTTGGCTGTTTTTTAACGCTTAGTTCTATTTGTCCTGTCCCGCAAGGACGCCAACTAAATTGCCTGTGGTTTAAATACTTTGGCTGTTGTAGGAGGCATCTTTAGGGCCGAATAATTATCGTGGGTGGCTTGATAATTTGTGGTATCCCTCAGTCAGGGTTATTTTAAAAAGCGTAGCCTGGTCAAAAGACGGATTACAAAGCCGGTGATTGCTATATCCCAGGCAAAAGTGAGGACGGAATATGGCGTTAGAGTCTCGACAGAATATTTTCTGTTTACTAAAATAAAAAGCAAAAATTAGTGACGAGTAAGCGGTTTAGCCATTGAACTAAAGATGAAAAATAATTCGAATCCAGCAGACCTTAGTCTTGCCCATAGATGCACTCGGCTGTTAATGATTAGCCTTACGTTGGCTTTCAATATTTGTCAAAATAAATAGTGGTCGGCACAATACCAAGAAGCAGAGCTTGGAAAAATCCCAATTTTTTAGTTTAGAATATATTGTATAAAGCTTAGTGTGCTATCTTCTGTTGAATAGAAAAAAGAGAGTTTACAAGCATGGGGTTAATTTTGTGCTTATCTGTAGGTAAATTATCCAATAAATGGTGGATTTTGGTTGCTTTTCAACCATCAAAGGAACTTTTAGAGTATGTTGGCTAAATGCGGGATATTGCTAGCAACTATTCTTTTGGTTGCTTGTGAAAAAGATTCATCACCAAGCTATAGTCCTACCTTTTCCGAAACCTTAGCCAGTGTAGACAAGCAATATATATTTGGCGTACATCCCTTACACAATCCCCAACTGCTATTTGAAGTGTTTTCTCCACTCATGGAATATCTGTCAAACAATATCGACGGTGTTAACTTTAAGTTTGAAGCTTCACGTAACTATGCTTCTTATAACAAAAAGTTACAGGCCCATAAGTTTGATTTTTCATTACCCAATCCCTATCAAACTATCAATGCAATTGATACAGGATATACGGTTTTTGCCAAAATGGGGGATGATGAAAACTTCAGAGGGATTATTTTAGTTAGGAAAGACGGCAGTATTAATACAATCTCAGATCTGAAAGGAAAGTCAATTAGCTATCCTGCACCTAGTGCATTGGCGGGCACAATGTTGCCACAATATTTTTTGCAAAAAAATGGCATCAAAGTCTCAACTGAACTAGACAATCAATATGTTGGCTCCCAGGAATCATCAATAATGAGTGTTTTTTTAGGGCAAACTAGTGCTGCGGCAACATGGCCGCCGCCCTATAATGCCTTAATCAAGGAGCGTCCCGAAATCGGCGAACAGTTACTCATAAAATGGCAAACTGAAGCACTATTAAACAACGCAGTGGTCGCATTACCAACAGTACCTGAAGAGCTGGTTAACAAAGTGAGAGTTTTATTGCTCCACTTGCACGAAACTAAAGAGGGCAAAGTTATTCTAGCTCGTATGGAATTGTCCCGGTTCGAAGCCGCCAACAATGATACGTATCAACTAATTCGAGACTTTATAAAAATATTTAATAAAGAAGTGAGAGCACAATAAATATTTTATCCCGCATTAAATTATTTTTTAGCAAATCAATAACTCGACAATTGATCGTGGGTATCACAGTTGTGCATGCCCTGTTAATGACTATTTTTGTTGTTGACCTAGTTATGCGTCAGAAACTATTTTTAACCGAACAAAATAAACAAGAAGCCATCGCCCTGGCAAAAGTGTTCGCTGCTAATGGCAGTTCATGGATAATGTCGAGCGACTATATGGGCATCGAAGAAGTCATTAATTCTCAAACGTATTTTCCTTCGCTGAAATATGCCATCTTTCTCGATATGCAGAACAAAGTATTAGGACATACTCAACGTGACAAAGTCGGCAAATATATTACTGATGATATAAGCCTGACATTACTTAACGCCCAGACAGCTGTTCAACTCTTAGTTGAAGACGCTGGCTTTATAGATGTTGCGGTTCCCATCTTAGCCAATGATGCTCAAATTGGTTGGGCCAGAGTAGGTATTGACCGCAAAAATATTATGAATAACCTTAAACTCGCTGCTTGGCATGGCTTGATTTATACCATTTTTGCCATTGTCATTGGCATCGGCTTTGCTTTATTTATGGCGCGCCGGCTAACGTCTTCTATTCGTTTTTTAGCCCAAGTGGCTCACGATGTCGGTCTGGGTAAAAGAGATGTTTCGTTCCGTATTAGACGCAAGGATGAATTAGGCTGTCTCAGTGAGGATCTTGATTCAACCCTTAGTATTTTGACAAAAAATGAAATTGAACTGCAAAATCAACAGCAACATCTCGAATCGTCCGTTAAGCAAAGAACGCAACAGTTAGAGGATGCTAATCAGGAAATAATCAACTACAGCATTAAAATTCAATACGATAAAAACGAATTGGAAAGGTCTTATCAACAACTCAAACAATTACAAACTCATTTAATTGAACAAGAAAAATTTGCGGCATTAGGCCAACTCATTGCTGGGGTTGCCCATGAGTTGAATACCCCACTGGGTATTGCTATCACCAGCGCCTCGTATATCCAAGGTAAATCTAAAGAGTTGTCAGGCAAGATAATCTTGGATGGCATAAAAAAAAGTGAACTACTCAGCTTTTTAAATCAATTGGATAAAGCTCAAGAATTGGCCACAAGAAATTTACAACGTTGTGTAGATTTAATTGCCAGCTTTAAACAAGTCTCTACCGATCAAACCTTAAGTCAAAGGCGCAATGTCGATGTTTATCAGTATCTAAATGAAGTTATGTCCACTATGGCCGTTATACTTAAAAAACACTGTATTCACTGGCACATAGAGGGTGAGAACCCCATTATCTTTATTGACCCGGGATTTTTGGCCCAAGTCATTAATAACATTATAAATAATTCGGTATTGCATGCTTTTGAAGGTATCGAAAACAAAACGATAATATTGTCTGTTAGCCAAAATGAAACCTGGACAATAATCGAAATTATCGATAATGGTGTGGGTATGACTAGCGAGACCCTGAAGCATATATTTGACCCATTTTTTACAACCAAGCGAAATAACGGGGGCACGGGTTTAGGCATGAATATTGTTTACAATCTTGTGATACAAAATATGCAAGGAAAAGTCACCGTCGAGTCCACTGAAAATACCGGTACAAAAATCACCTTATACCTTCCAAATATGCTTACTCAGTCCTAAGACAAAAGTTAAGCTCAAAGACCTAAGAGACAAACTGACTTTTTATTGGGCGAAATGTTAATCCTTATTTGTAAAACAACGAAGACGTTTGGCCCATAATTTAGCTTAGAAACGGCTCAATCATTGGTTGATCAAAATTACACTCAAGCAGATGCAGCAAAAGCATGGGCGTGGATAAATCAACTATTAGTAAGCGGCTTAGGCAATTATATGAAGAACGCTCAGGTCAATCCCCTAAAGCCATACCGATAACGCCAGAGTAGCTTGAAATACGTGAATTGAAAAAGCGCATTGAGCTGTAGAAAGAAATTTAAAAAAGGTAACGTTCGACTCACTGAGCAGCCCTCGTTAATCGAGAAACTCAATTAGATGAATTACAGCAAGATAATTACAAAGCCATCCATGATAATAAAACTTTTTATTAAACGTAATTAAAACAGTTAGTTATGAATGTTGTGTATGATGTTTATATCGGGTGGTAGTTAATAAACAAAGCCTGTTACTCCTCATAACTAGCCTAATTTTTTGCTCTTCCCTCCGTATTCTCGAATCTCCCCTGCGGAGTTGTCGGTGGTGAATAACTTTTGTCTTGGGCTTTGGGTGTTGTTTCTTCGCAGCTGAAGCAGATCCTACATTTTAGGTACTGCGGGCTAAGGTTAGTTGAAGCAAGCTCGCTATAGAAATTCGGGGTAGTGAGTACTTTTTACCTGGCTCTTTGCCAGCTATTATTTACCACTACAGAGCATTAAAATGCTCTATCTGTGACTAGACAAAAACTATTGAAAAATAATTAATAGAAAATTGAACTTATGCAGTTAATTCCGCTCTGAATATATAGTTTTTATGTGTGTTCTATGTGTGTTCCCGTTTTAAGCCTGATTTTTATCAGGCTTTTTTTTTGGTGCGCCAAGTATGGCGCGTAGCGCCTATTCTGGGTGCTGTTCTGATACGTGTGGTGGCGGTCAGATGACTTGGTGGTGAAAGTCCACTATTAGCCCGACAAGGGGAATAATTAGCTGAACGGCAAGGGTGTTCACCGTGAGGTGAAATCTGAAGAAAGCTGAAAGCAAAGCACTGGCCTGACGAACAGAAATCGTATATTAGGCGTTCGCAGTGGGTGAGAAGGCCAATATCTTCAAAGCCCAATACTTGTCCAGACACTGCGGACGTAGATACGGCGGGCATAAGTGTGAAGGTCACGCGCATTACCTTGGGAGGTCTGTTGCTCTGCCTTAGGCTTCTGTTATCGCGAGATATCAGGATGGGGCAATAATTAATCGGGGTCAGAACAAGCTTAAATAAGTTTTAGCGAGCTGAATTAAAGGGGCAGCAATTAACATAGATGTCCTGTTAACTTCGCTAACGTCCTAACATCTGTCGACTTTCCTATAACTGCTTACGCCATGCTGACACTCACCACATAGAGGACGAAGATAGATTGGCACGAGTGATTAGGGATGTTAACTTCGATGAGTGTTTTTATTATTTTTAAGGGATCCTATGTTTATTGCTATTAGCCTGCATATATTAGCGGCCACTATTTGGGTTGGGGGGATGTTTTTTGCCTATGCCTTTTTAAGGCCTGTCGCTGCCGATGTATTAGACCCTCCACAAAGATTAACTGTTTGGCTAGGGGTATTTGAAAAGTTTTTTAATTGGGTCTGGCTCGCCATTATTATATTGATTATCAGTGGGCATTTTATGATTACGCAATTCGGCGGCTTAGCCACTGTGGGTAAGCATATTCATATTATGATGCTCTTGGCTTACATTATGACCGGTATATTTATGTATGTTTATTTTGCGCCTTTTAAAGGTTTAAAGGCCGCTGTTGCCTTGCAGGACTGGCCAAATGCCGCGAGCAATCTGAATCTTATTAGGAAGATGGTCTTACTCAATTTAGTGCTTGGATTATTAACCGTATGCGTAGCATCAGCGGGTCGTTATATACCTCTATAATGAACGTTAATAGTTAGGCCGCGAACGCTTTTCTATGGAAGTCAGTTTTTGCTGTACTTGCTATTTTCAATATTGAGATAGTTATATTACTTAGCTCCAACATCAGGTTCTCGGCTATATTAGTAAGCCCCGCGTTATGAAGAACCCCATCGTAATTTACTCGACATTAAGATGGGGTTCTTGTAAATATTATTTACGTGTTATTTTTCCCAACTAAACGCTGGATATTCTGGAAAATCTAGCGTTGTTTCATCGCCATTGTTTGTTTTGGTTTTTGCCTGTTCAATGAGTTTTGCAATATCATTGGGGATGGCTGTCCTATAGTTTTTAACTTCGTTCCAGCTGTTTTCAAACTCGTCGGTTGCTCCGATATCAGTTTCTTTGTAACGTTTTAATAAGGCTCCGACAACTTGATATGCTTGACGTAATCGAGTGGCTTGTGTCTTCTCAAACTCGCGTATTTCATCTAAATAGGCCAATAAGACGGGGTCGTGTATTTCTTCTTCAAGCGGAAGCTCAAAGTCTTGAGAAAAATAGTCATTGTATTCTTCTAGCTTTAATGACGCCGCATTAGTCCAATGCATTATTGATGATTGATTTAATAGGGTATTTGTCTGAGGATCGAGTATTAAAACCGCAGGTGTTCCGTAATAAATTTGCTGCTTGAGTTGCTCAATGGCCTCAAAGCCAGTGGATAAATAGCCCACATCAACAAATACCATTTCATATTGTTGTTGTAATATTGCGTTCATTTTTGGCGTTGAGAAACGCTGTGATAAAGCACGACTGTCATGACACCACTCGGCCCCAAATACGACCATTAAGCGCTTACTTTGTGATATTGCAGCATTTCGCTTTTGATTAATTGTCTCTAACACCGTATCACTTGGCACGTAATGGTATTCCGGCAAAACTGGCTGTTCATCAGCAGCTAAAGCGCTTGCGATAAAAGGAGCCGCCAAAGCCATTAGCAAAAGCATCACTTTTTTTCTTATCATTGTTATTTTTAGCTCGCTTATTTATTTTAATTGTTAATATTATGCACAAACTTAAAGGGGATGATAAGGGATTGAAGATGAATTTTATTGGCTAAGACCCTGTCTTATTCAAAAGTAAGCCAGTCTTGAATCAGTAGAGTATTTGAGGCCAGAAATTAACATGGCAGTCCCATTAATTCACTATTAATTCAGTTGACATAATTGTTTGTCTAGACAATGACTTACTCTTTGATTGATACTGCTACGCGCTTGCAATTCAACAAGCTATTTGACTATATTGCAAATTAAACACTCAAACCTGATAACAAGGACAAGGATATATGCTGGAGCGCATCAAAGGGCAAGGATCGTTGACTGTTGTGGGTACCGGGATCAGCATATCAGGACAAATGACACTGCTCACTGAAAGTGTGCTAAAAAATGCTGATATTGTGTTGGCCGTTGTGACGCAATCGGCTCTGATTAATTTAAAAAAGCTCAATAGCAATACCCAGTGTTTGCGTGATCTGTATGACGTCAATACCTCTCGTTTAGTCACTTACCAGCAAATGCAACAACGTATCGTTGATGAAGTGGTGTCAGGTAAACGCGTGGTTGCGGCTTTTTATGGCCATCCAGGTGTTTTTGTTAACCCCTCTCATAAAGCCATTACTGAACTGCGTAATCTTGGGTATAGTGCGCAAATGCTACCTGGAATTTCTGCCGAAGATTGTCTGGTAGCTGATTTAGGTTTAGATCCCTCCCGTCATGGCTGCCAGTCCTATGAAGCGACGCAATTCTTGTTCCGTCGCTACACTATTGACCCGCACATGCTGCAAATTATCTGGCAGATCGGTAGTATTGCCGAATTTAATCATCCCAAGGATAAAACGGATCATCCAGGCTTGGCCGTGTTAAGGGATCAGTTGCTGAAGGTCTACCCTGCTAAGCACAAAGTCATTATCTATGAGGCTGCAACTATTCCCTTAGTTGCGCCGAGGATTGACGAAATTCCCTTGGATGAACTGGGGGATATTGTACCTAAAGCTATCAGTACCTTGGTGGTACCGGCCTTAGGATTGCCAGAATTTGATACAGAGACTATGGCCAAATTTGGCCTGACACCCGACTTGTTTATACAAAAGCTAAGCGTAAGCAACGCTGTGTAAAAGCAAAAACTTTATTTAAAATAGACATCACAGGAGAGTAAAATGACCGATCGTTTAATCGCGTTTTTAATTGAATTAGATAAAGATGATGCTTTAAAGCAACAATATCTGTCTGATCCTAAGGGCACTGCAACTACCTTTGGTTTAGAGCCAGCGGATGTTGCGATATGTGTAAGCAATGATACGAAAGCAATGAAAGCGCGCGCCGAAGCCGAGGGGGCTGATATGATTGAAATCTCCCATGCTAAATAGTGCTGATTTAGCATAGCCACCTTATGAATAAAGTTAGCTGGGCACCGGTATTACTGGTCTTTTGGCTGATGCTAAACAGCATGTCGGCTGTTGCCAGTGATGCAGAAGTTAAGGCTTTATTAGATAAAGCCGAAGCTAACTTATTGCTTAATGTGAGTCTGGCAGAAAATTTATTATCCCATGCACAAAGCTTAATGACAGGAGATGAAAAGCCTGAGCAAGGTGCACGTCTGCTAAATTTGCAGGCGCATGTTGATATCCTTAAACATCATTTAAATGATGCTTATGCAAAAGCCAAAGCGGCTGAACAACTTGCACTTAAAGCAAATAATAAACTGCAACTCGCAGAAGCCATTCGTAAGCAGGGCATTATCAACTTCTTGCTAGATTTTGACGGGGAAGCGTTGGAACTGCTTAGCAAAAGTTTAACATTACATCAGCAGCTCAATAGCGAATATGTGCTTAATAATTTGCAAGCTATTGGTAATGTTTATGCTAGAAATATTAATTGGGCTGAGAGTTTGATTGGGATAGGAGAGCAATTAGTTGAGAAAGCTATTATTCGAAACAATGCTTATTTTGAAGAACAAGGCTATAGCTTTATTATCTCTGGCTTGATCAATCAGGGTAATTATGCACAAGCCAGTTTAAATGCCACACAGGCGCTAAAGACTCTAGGAAAAGACAGTTTTATTATTTATTACTACGCGGCACTGGCAGAATCAAAACTAAAAAATTACCAAAGCGCCTTATCTTATATAGACAAACAACTGGAAGTGAATAAAAGCAACTCTACTCCGCTGAGGGTATTGGCCGGCAAGTTATTAAAAGCCGAGATCCTACTATTTGATAATCAGGGCGAAAAAGCCTTGCCCTTATTGCAAGACGCGCTAGTACAGGCAAATGAGCTAAACTTCAGTGATTATCAAAAACAAGCTCTGTTTAACTTAGCCAACTATTATGAAAAAATCGCCGAGTCTAGTCGTGCCCTTGACTATTTTAAACAATATGAGGCGCTTAAAGAAAAGGAGTTTAACGCAAAACAAACCAAGCAATTGGCCTTTAGTCGTGCGCGTTTGGAGCTAGAGCAAAAAAATCAACAGATCATCGAACTGGAATTGTCCCAACAACTCAACCAGCAACAAGTTAGCTATCAGCTGTATTTTATCGCCCTGAGTAGCGCCATTATTATTTTATTAATGTTTATGTATTGGCGTTCGAGTCAGCAAAAACGAGTGTTGCGCGAGTATTCGTCCAATCTCAAACAAGCCTCTGAAGCCAAATCGGAGTTTCTTGCCCGAATGAGCCATGAAATTCGCACACCTATTAACGCCATTATTGGTTTGACGAAGTTGAGTAGAAAATCATCCTCGAGTCAGCATCAGCAAGATACCAATTTGCAACAAATAGAAGAGTCGTCTAATACCTTGCTCAGTGTGATCAACGATATTCTAGATTTTTCAAAAATCGAAGCAGGATATTTACGTATTGAGCTGAGCGAATTTGAATTGGATATAGTTGTTGCCCAGGCGATGCGTTTACAGTCACTTAAAGCGCAGGAAAAGGGTTTAGAACTGATTGAATATATTGCCAGAGATGTTCCGCTCTTACTAAAAGGCGATGCCTTGCGTATCCAGCAGGTGTTGAATAATTTGCTTAGTAACGCAGTCAAATTTACTCAGGATGGCGTAGTGTCTGTTTCGATTAACAAAAAGTATTCTGAGTCAGGTGTACTACTGGAATTTGCCGTTAAAGATACTGGTATTGGTATACAGGAAAGTCAGCTTGCTACCTTATTTGATGCGTTCACTCAGGCCGATGAGTCGACCACACGTCGCTTCGGTGGAACAGGATTGGGCCTGACAATTAGCAAACAATTAGTGGAGTTAATGGGCGGCGAAATTTGGGCTGAAAGTTTACCGGGGCAAGGCTCTACTTTTTATTTTACGCTGATGACTGAAGAAGTAAGTAATGGAGAACAACCTAAGGCGCTTTCTGCAGAACAACTGGCCAAAATGAAAGTGTTAGTCGTCGATGATGTTGAGCTTTCGCGCCAAGCCGCAGCCAATGCTTTGTTCAGGATCAATATTAATCCGGATGTCGCCGAAAATGGCGCTCAAGCGATAAATAAAATTCGCCTCGCGGCTGACAAAAATACACCCTATCAGTTGATTATTTTGGACTGGAAAATGCCCGATATTGATGGTATCGAAGTGGCGTCTATTATTAAGCAAGCGTTTTCACCTAAACCTCACGTCATTATGTTATCTGCTTATGATATGGATACCTTGCAGGACTTGGGTAAACCACTTGGAATTGAGGCTTATTTACAAAAACCGATCAATAGCAGCAGTTTGTTAAGCGCTATTCTACAGTCGACCAATAAAAATGTTAAAGCCGCTAAGCCAAGCAAGCCAACTAAGCAAAACAGTCAGAGCATTCCTGATTTGTCTGGCATGAAGATCTTATTAGTTGAAGATAACGAGCTCAACCGTAAAGTCGCTAAAGGCTTTTTAGCCGATACACAAGCCGAGATAGCGGTGGCTGAAAACGGCCAAATTGCCTTACAAATGCTCAAGGAAAATCCCTTGCGCTATGGCTTGATTCTGATGGATATTCAAATGCCGGTCATGGATGGTCTGACCGTTGCTCGTAAAATACGCAATGAATTGTACTTGCCCATTCCTATCATTGCGATGACTGCCAATGCAATGATGGGCGATATTGATAAAAGTCTTGCGGCTGGTATGAACGGCCACATCACTAAACCAATTGATCCTGATTATCTTTATCAGGTATTACAAAAAGTGCTATTACCCGCGATTGGAACACCTTATTTGCCGGTATTAAAGGATGAAATACCCCATGGCAATGCTAGTTCACTAACACAGATAGATTACACCTTGGCAATGCGCCAACTCAGAGTTGATGAATCAGTTTATTGGGAATTAGTCAGCGATTTTATTAAACTAGACTATAACCTTGAGCAACTGGCTGATGCACTGAAACAAAACGATATTGAAAAACTTGGTAATATCATTCATTTATACAGCCCTGCACTTACCTATATCGGTGCTAACGTCTTAGCCGAACTGGCAAATCAAATACTTTCTATGTTAAGAGATGTAGGGAATACGTTACCTGATGAGGGGATTGGCTTGATCAAACAGTTCCAAAGCGCAGTGCTTGAACTCACCAGCATATTAAAACTTAAAAAGGTGTAATGCTAAGCCCCAGCGTGTCGGCGACCTTGGTTTTGTTTCTCATTGAGATCCAGATTTTTAGCTTGCCACTTCCCTTTCAGTTATTGTTAAACAAGACATCTATGATAATGGTTTTCAGAACAACTAAATTATTCGATGCATAATAGTGGACGCCTTGCTAAGTCGGGTGGATATTTGGCAAAGTATGATTTTAATCTAAACAGCACTAAGCCAAAACCTTAAACCACAAAGGCCATCCTTTTGGATTAAAAAGCAGGTAGAATTGGCGCCAAGTAAAATGTGTAACAAAGTCGAGGAAATAGCCACATCATGAAATATGAACTACTTGAGGGCGGTATCGCCAAAATTTCACTAGATAACGGTAAAGCTAACGCCGTGTCTTTCGAACTTGCCGAAGAATTTATGGCTAAGCTAGACCGTGCTAAAACGGAGAGCAAAGGTGTTTTGATTTGTGGTCACCTAGGTATATTTTCTGCAGGATTCGACTTAAAAGTCATGGCGACTGGGCCAGATGCTGCCCAAAAAATGGTTTCCCAAGGTATGCTTTTATTAGAAAAAATCTATTCACATCCACAGCCAGTAGTTGCGGCATGTGAAGGCCATGCTATTGGAATGGGGGTCTTTCTTTTACTCGCATCTGATTACCGTATAGGTGCATTGGGCCAATTCGTCCTTAGGTTACCTGAAACCGCTATCGATATGCCCTTCAATACAACTCTGCGAATACTGGCTAAAACGCATTTAGACCCCTTACACCATTCAAGGGCTATTATTCAGTCTCAGGCTTATTCTCCTTTACATGCCGCTACTATGGGTATGTTGGATGAAGCGGTTGAAGCACAGCAAGTACAAGAAAAAGCGTTAGCGAAAATAACGGCGCTTTGCGAGCTGCCCAGCGAGCGCTATGCAGAAAATAAATTATTTATTCGAGCTGAAGAAATTAAAGCTATTTACGATTCGTTGCACGGGGGCGACTAACCGCCCAAGACTCATCCTTTCAACATGGACGAGTTCAGTAATAGAGAGCATATTTGAGGTATTTATTATGGCTTGCTTAAAAAGTCG
>Ga0163215_100915_pt1 | contig 28284 bp, 28 predicted proteins | sample SynspAceP_FD_185934 | JGI IMG/M metagenome (GOLD analysis project Ga0163215, IMG submission 185934) | Saline lake microbial communities from Ace Lake in Antarctica - Synechococcus sp. Ace-P (Hybrid Assembly) | ecosystem: Environmental > Aquatic > Non-marine Saline and Alkaline > Saline | place...
CCAAACTCGCACCCTCTGGGTGATCCATAGAACACGTCCCTAACAGCCATCAACACTATGATTTATATAGTAAATAACAAGTTCAGGACAGCGAAATCACAGATTTACTTGGGGAATGTGGGATCAGCCGTTCCAGTCCGGCGTTTTTCAGCACTGAATACAGAGCACTGAATACAGAAAAACCGCGCGCCTGATTGGGCGCGCGGTTTTTCTTGCCGTGAGTGGCGTAGCGTGAACCTGTGTTCAGCGGTTCTTGACGACAAAATCGATGTCGCCGCGGCACAGGCCGATATCTTCCAGTTCGCGGTCCGACAGTTTGGACAGCGCATTGCGGGTGATGCGTGTGTCGTTCCAGGCGGCAACAGCGCCGACCATGGTCGAGAAAAAGCCGGAAAAGCCAGCAGCGGGAGCGGTGGTGCGGGGGGCGTCGTAAACAGCCATAGTCATATCCTTAGATGCGCGTCTGCGCGGTAAGCGGTTTAAAGGGTGTCAAGACCTTTGCGGGCCTCTTTCTGCAACTGAACATAGTTTGCCTTTATTTGCGGCACAAGCCGGGCTTTGTGCATAGGTCTTATGCGACTTTTGCATGGGTCCAGATTTGCGGCATCGGCCTAAAAACAAGGCATCTCGGCCTGAGGGGAATGTCGTTTTCAGTCTATCAACAGGCGAATTTGATCATTTTGCTGCGTCGCAGCATCAGGTCTGCCGCGTGATCGTCCTGCGCTTTGTCATTGGCCTTTGTTCGCCTTTCGTGCTAGTGCATCAAAAAAGCAACAGAGCAGGGGCAGATGATGCGGGTTTTGGGGATTGATCCCGGCTTGAGGAACCTCGGCTGGGGTATCATTGATGTGGTCGGCAACCGGATGACCCATGTTGCCAACGGAATCTGCCATTCTGCCGGGGAAGACCTGTCGCTGCGGTTGTTGTCATTGCACAGTCAGTTGACGGCTGTGATTGCGCAGTACCGCCCCGATACCTCGGCGGTGGAACATACATTCGTCAACAAGGATGGCGTGGCGACCTTGAAACTGGGGCAGGCGCGCGGGATTGCATTGCTGGTGCCAGCGCAAGCCGGGCTGCATGTTGCGGAATACGCCCCGAATGCCGTCAAGAAAACCGTGGTTGGCGTGGGGCACGCCGCCAAGGAACAAGTGCAGCATATGGTGCGGATGCAATTGCCCGGTGTGTTGATCAACGGGCCGGACGCGGCTGATGCACTGGCTGTGGCGATCTGCCATGCCCACCACGGGGCTGCGGGCAGTCCGCTGGCCGCCGCGATCCGGAAGGCCAGCGCATGATCGGCAAGCTGACTGGGCGCATCGACTACCGTGCCGAAGACCATGTGCTGATCGACGTGGGTGGCGTTGGCTATCTTGTCTATTGCTCGGACCGCACATTGGCGTCCCTGCCGGGGGCAGGGAATGTCGTGGCGCTTTATACCGATCTGGTGGTGCGCGAAGACCTGATGCAGCTTTTCGGCTTTCCCACGCTGCTGGAAAAAGAATGGCACCGTCTGTTGATGGGCGTGCAAGGGGTGGGCGCGAAGGCCGCACTCGCCATTCTGGGTGCGTTGGGGCCGGATGGCGTCAGCCGCGCGATCATGCTGGGTGATATGAATGCGATCAAGGCTGCCCGCGGCATCGGCCCCAAAACCGCCCAGCGCGTGGTGATCGAATTGAAGGACAAGGCCCCCGGCGTGATGGCGATGGGTGGCGCATTGGCCGCTGCAATGGGGACAGCACCCGCGCTGCCGGAAGGCGAGGTGCTGGATATCGCCCGAACCACCAACCCTGCAAAAGCGCCTTCCAAACCTTCGGGCAGTGCGGCCGCGCAATCGGACGCCTTGTCCGCCCTGACCAATCTGGGCTATTCCCCCGGCGATGCGGCTGGTGCCGTGGCGCGTGCTGCGGCTGACGCACCGGACGCTGATGCCGCTGCCCTGATACGCACCGCCCTTAGGGCGCTGGCACCGAAAGGCTAAGCGATGACGCAGCCTGATCCCATACTTGACCCCGAACGCCAGCCCGAAGATCTGGACCGTGCCTTGCGCCCGCAAGGTCTGGACGAGTTCATCGGTCAGGCCGAGGCGCGGGCAAACCTGCGTGTCTTTATCCAGTCTGCGCGCCAGCGGGGCGAGGCGATGGATCACACGTTGTTCCACGGCCCGCCGGGGCTGGGCAAGACCACCTTGGCCCAAATCATGGCGCGTGAACTGGGTGTCGGCTTTCGCATGACCTCCGGCCCTGTGCTGGCCAAGGCGGGTGATCTGGCGGCGATCCTGACCAATCTGGAAGCCCGCGATGTGCTGTTCATCGACGAGATTCACCGCCTGAATCCGGCGGTGGAGGAGGTGCTATATCCCGCCTTGGAGGACTTTCAGCTTGATCTGGTGATCGGCGAAGGACCTGCCGCGCGCACCGTGCGGATCGAATTGCAGCCCTTCACTCTGGTCGGTGCCACCACACGGATGGGCCTTCTGACCACGCCGCTGCGCGACCGCTTCGGGATTCCCACGCGTCTGGTTTTTTATTCCGATGCCGAACTTTACGAGATTGTCATTCGCAACGCCCGCCTGCTGGGTGCCCCCGCCGAAGAAGGTGGTGCTATGGAAATCGCCCGCAGGTCGCGCGGTACGCCGCGGATCGCGGGGCGGTTGTTGCGCCGGGTTGTGGATTTTGCCCTGATCGAGGGCAATGGCCGCGTCACGCGCGAGATTGCCGACTATGCGCTGACGCGTCTGGGGGTGGACCATCTGGGTCTGGATGGGGCAGACCGCCGCTATCTGACACTGATTGCAGAGAATTATCAGGGCGGCCCCGTGGGGATCGAGACCCTGTCGGCGGCCCTGTCCGAAAGCCGCGATGCGCTGGAGGAAGTGATCGAGCCCTACCTGCTGCAGCAAGGCCTGATCCAGCGCACCCCGCGCGGCCGGATGCTGGCCCAAAAGGCATGGACCCATCTGGGGATGGCGGCGCCCAAAAGCCAGACCGATCTTTTCGGCTGAAAGCGGGTATTTGAGTATTTCTGGCAAGATGAAGGTGAGGCCGCAGAATGTCTGAGACAGGAATGACACCCGAGGCGGTGCAGGCATTGTTCACGCGGGCGGACGGCACCTATGCCTTCGCGCGCTGGGGCAGACCGATCGCGCCGGTGGTTTTCGGCGTCGAGGATGAGACCCTTTCGGTCATCAAGGGTGCGCTGGAGGCTGTTGTGACGCTGGCGGGACATCATACGGCCGAAACCGATCCGGAACTGGGCGCGAACCTGATGGTATTTTTCTGCCGCGACTGGGACGAGTTGGTGCAAGTGCCCAATCTGGACCGTCTGGTGCCCGATCTGGGCCCACTGGTGGCGCGGATGAACGCGGCGGATGCCAACCAGTACCGTATTTTCCGGTTCGATGCGTCAGGCGGGATCAAGGCGAGTTTCGTGTTCTTGCGGATGGACACGCATTTGCAGGCTGTCAGTGCCGATGTGCTGGCGCTCAGCCAGATCGTGCAGACCATTTTGCTGTGGTCGGATATGGCCTTCCGCGATCGTTCGCCCCTTGCGGTGATTGATGGGCAAACGATCCTTCGTCCTGACATCGCAGGGCTGATCCGCGCGGCCTATGATCCGGTGCTGCCTTTGATGGCGGATGATCCCGCGCATGCATTGCGCCTGTTTGCGCGTCTGCAAGCTGCGCACTGACCCTCAGGCAGGTGGTGTGCCGCCAAGCGCGCGGGTGATCTCGCTCGCCGCAGTGGCGACCTGCCGACCATAGTCGGGAACCATGCGTGCGTCGAACCGCGACGAAGGGCCAGATATCGACACCCCGCCCACGGCTTGGCTCTGTGCGTCAAAAATGGCCGCGCCGATACAGGACATGCCCAGATACCGCTCCTCGCGGTCAAAGGACCAACCCCGCGCGCGGGTCAGGTCCAGATCGGCAAACAGCGCGGCCGGCGTCGCCAGAGTGTGATCGGTGAATGCGGGCAGGCCCGACGACTGGATCAGCGCGCGCAATCGCTCATATGCCAGCGTGGCCAGTATTGCCTTGCCTGTGCCAGAGGCATGCATCGGCGTGCGGGTGCCGGGGTTGAAGAAGGCGCGGATCGGATTGGGGGTTTCGATCTGACCGACAAAGACCACCTCGGCCCCGTCACGAATGGCAAGGTTCGCGGTCTCGCCCGTCGCTTCCATGAGATTTCGCATGACGGGGCGGCTGATCTCGGCCAGATTCATGCGCTTGAGAAAGGACGCGCCGGTCCGGTAGGCCTCGATCCCGACCATCCAGTCCTGTGTGCTTTCGTCCAGTTCTGCGAAGCGGTGTTTTTGCAATGTGGTCAGAATGCGGTGGGTCGTGGCGGTGGGTATGCCCAAGGTCAGCGACAGGTCGGTCAGCGAAGCGCGCTCCTGCCGCGCCAGGGCGTGCAGCACCCCCAAGGCGCGGTCCAGCGCCTGCATGGTTTGTGCACCGGTTTCAGTGAAAGGCGATTTCGGTCGCCCGCGCGATTTGCGTTCTGTCAGCGCCATCAGCTATCCCTTGCCATGTTGTCGGGTCATCAGCCTTTAGAATAATTTTATGGAAAATATTTTCAATACAAATTTGAAAAGGTTTTTTGAAAACTAAAATATACAAGATAAACAATGGTAAAGCTGATTTAATTAGCAAATAGAAAATGTTTTTGAGAAAATTGCCATGTGGCACAACTCTGGTAACCTTAGGGCAACTCAGGAGGAGAGAGCCCATGTCAGACCAGAACCCGGTATTCATCCCCGGCCCGACGAATATTCCCGACAGACTTCGCATGGCGATGCAGGTGCAAACCCGCGACCACCGTGCGCCGGATTTTGTCGACACCTTTGCCCCTGTGCTGGAAGATACCAAACGCGTCTTTGGCACGACATCCGGCCGCGTCATCACCTTTCCCTCGAGCGGGACAGGCGGCTGGGAGGCGGCGATCAGCAACACGCTGTCGTCCGGTGATCGTGTTCTTGTCGCACGCTACGGTATGTTCTCGCATCGCTGGATCGACATGTGCCAGCGGCACGGGCTGGATGTGCAGATCATTGACTGCGACTGGGGCGCGGGCGCGCCTGCGGACCTGTTCGAGGTGGCCTTGAGCGCGGATAAGGCCTGCAAGATCAAGGCGGTTCTGGTGACGCATAACGAGACCGCCACAGGCGTAAAATCCGATATCGCCGCCGTACGTGCGGCAATGGATGCGGCGGGGCATCCGGCGCTTTTGATGGTGGATTGCGTCAGTTCATTGGCCTCGATGCCGTTCGAGATGGACCTCTGGGGCGTCGATATCGCTGTGGCAGGCTCGCAAAAGGGCTTCATGCTGGCGACTGGCATGGCGATCCTTGGCGTCAGCCCAAAGGCGCTGGACCATATGGAAAGCGCCAAACTGCCACGCACGTTCTTTGATTTCCGCGACATGATGGCGGCCAATGCAAAGGGTGGATTCCCTTATACGCCGCCGCTGCAACTGATCTACGGGATGCGCGAAAGCCTGAAAATGCTGTTCGAGGAAGGGCTGGACAACGTCTATGCCCGCCACACCCGGCTGGCGGGTGGCGTACGCGCCGCGACGCGGGCCTGGGGGCTCGATCTGGTGGCGCAGTCGCCGGATCTCTATTCCGATACGGTTAGCGCGATCTACGTGCCCAAAGGGTTCGACAGTAACGCCCTGACGGAACGTGCTTTTTCCGCCTACGGTTTGTCCTTCGGTATCGGTCTGGGCCAGATGAACGGAAAGGCCTTCCGGATCGGGCATTTGGGAATGCTGACCGATGTGATGGTCCTGTCTGGTCTGGCGGGGATCGAGATGGCGATGGCCGATCTGGACTATCCAATCACTTTGGGTTCCGGTGTCGCGGCTGCGCAAGACCATTTCCGTGCTTCGCGCGCGGCGACCCTGAAATCTGCGGCGTGAGGGTGCTATGAAAGATACCAACTACCCCACTTTTGACGATGTGATCGCGGCGCATGAGCGTATCAGCCCCTATATCCATCGCACACCGGTTCTGACATCTAGCTACCTGAATGATCTGAGCCGGGCAGATCTGCATTTCAAATGCGAGAACTTCCAGAAGGCAGGCGCCTTCAAGGTGCGGGGCGCCTGCAATGCGGTGTTCGGCTTGCCCGAGGAGAAGCTGGCGCGCGGCGTTGCCACCCATTCCAGCGGAAACCACGCGCTGTCGCTGGCCTATGCTGCGGGGCGACGGGGTATTCCGTGCACCGTTGTAATGCCGCGCACAGCACCTGCAGCCAAGAAAGCCGCCGTGCGCGGTTATGGCGGGCGGATTGTGGAATGCGAGCCTTCCACCACCAGCCGCGAGGCGGTTTTTGCGGATGTAGTTGCCGAAACCGGCGCGGAATTCGTACATCCCTACAATGACTTGCGTGTCATTACGGGCCAAGCCACCTGTTCGCGCGAGCTGATGGAGCAGGTCGACGGGATCGAGGGGATCGTAGCCCCTATCGGTGGCGGTGGTATGATCTCGGGCACATGCCTGACCGTGTCGAGCACTGCGCCGGGCGTCAAGATCTATGCTGCTGAGCCGTTGAACGCCGACGACGCAGCGCGCAGTTTCCGCGCAGGCCATATCATCGCGGATGATGCGCCGGTGACGGTGGCTGATGGGCTGAAGGTGCCGCTCAAGGAAAACACATGGCATTATGTCTCCAACCACGTGACCGATATCCTGACCGCCACGGAAGATGAGATCATCGCGGCCATGAAGCTGACCTGGGAGCGGATGAAGATCGTGATCGAGCCAAGCTGCGCCGTGCCGTTGGCCGTGATCCTGAAGAACCCTGACGTTTTTGCCGGAAAGCGCATCGGCGTCATCATCACCGGCGGAAACGTCGATCTGGATAAATTGCCCTGGATGCAGGGCTGAGGAGAGCAACGATGAACACACATGTAAATCTGTCCGACTATGAGGTCGGCTATGACATCCCCGCATCCATCGGCATGGACGAATCCGAGATCCAGACTCCTTGCCTGATCCTTGATCTGGATGCGTTGGAGCGTAACATTACCAAAATGGGGCAGTTTGCCCGCGATATGGGCGTGCGTCACCGTGTGCACGGCAAGATGCATAAATCCGTCGATGTGGCGAAATTGCAGGAACGTCTGGGCGGGTCTGTCGGCGTCTGCTGTCAGAAAGTGTCCGAGGCCGAGGTGTTCGCCCGTGGCGGTATCAAGGATGTGCTTGTGTCCAATCAGGTACGTGATCCTGCCAAGATCGACCGTCTGGCGCGTATCCCCAAACTGGGCGCGCGGGCTATTTGCTGCGTCGATGATATCGCCAATGTGGCGGACCTGTCGGCGGCTGCTGTGCGGCACGGCACCCAGATCGAATGTCTGGTCGAGATCGATTGCGGGGCAGGGCGCTGCGGTGTGACGACAACACCTGCCGTGGTCGAGATTGCAAAGGCGATTGATGCAGCACCGGGGCTGAAATTCGCGGGTCTGCAAGCCTATCAGGGTGCAATGCAGCACATGGACAATTACGATGACCGCAAGGCCAAGATCGACATTTCCGTGGCGCAGGTCGCAGATGCGGTCGCGGGGCTGAAGGCTGCGGGGCTAGAGTGTGACATCGTTGGTGGCGGCGGTACCGGCAGTTATTACTTTGAAGGAAATTCTGGCGTTTACAATGAATTGCAGTGCGGTTCTTATGCATTCATGGATGCTGACTATGGCCGGATTCTGGACAAGGACGGCAAGCGGATTGATCAGGGCGAATGGGAAAACGCGCTGTTTATCCTGACGTCCGTGATGTCGCATGCCAAGGCGGACAAGGCGATTGTGGATGCCGGTCTCAAGGCGCAGTCTGTGGATAGTGGCCTGCCAGTGATCTTTGGACGGACAGATGTGCAATATGTCAAATGCTCGGACGAACATGGCGTGGTTGCCGATCCGGATGCCGTTCTGAAGGTCAATGACAAGCTGCGCCTTGTGCCCGGTCACTGCGATCCGACCTGCAATGTGCATGACTGGTATGTCGGTGTGCGCGGCGGCAAGGTTGAAACCCTGTGGCCCGTGTCAGCGCGCGGCAAGGCGTTCTGAGATGCATGCCATCAGCATCATCCCTGAGGATGTCTGCGCGGCGGTTGTGACGTCCGAGGCCGCCTTTGCAGCGGTCGAGGGCGTTTTCGCCGCCATGGCGCGCGGGGAGGCGCGCAACTTTCCGGTGGTGCGCGAGGCGCTGGGTCACGCCGATGCGCTTTACGGCTTCAAATCGGGTTTTGACAAGGCGGGTATGGCGCTGGGTTTGAAATCAGGGGGATTCTGGCCGGGAAACATCGCCCTTGGGTTGACTAATCATCAGTCCACGATCTTCCTGTTCGACCCCGACACGGGCCAGTTGCAGGCTCTGGTGGGCGGCAATTACCTGACAGCGATCCGCACGGCGGCGGCGTCATCCGTGTCGATCGCGCATCTGGCGCGGCCGGATGCAAAGGTGTTGGGCATGGTGGGGGCGGGGCACCAGTCTGCCTTCCAGTTGCGCGCGGCGGCAAAGCAGCGCAGCTTTGACAAAGTCGTTGCGTGGAACCCGCATCCCGAGATGCTGCCGAAATTGGCGGCTGTCGCCACCGAACTGGGCCTCCCCTTCGAGGCGGTGGACCGCGAGGCGCTGGGTGCGCAGGCGGATGTGATCATCACCATCACCTCGGCCTTCGAGCCGCTGATGATGAAGGACTGGATCAAGCCGGGCACGCATATTGCCTGCATGGGCACAGATACCAAAGGCAAGCAGGAGGTGGATGCGCATCTTTTGGCCGCTGCATCCGTGTTTGCCGACGAGGTGGCCCAATCCGTAAGCATCGGCGAGGCGCAGCACGCCATTGCCGCCGGACTGATCCATGAAGGGGATATCACGTCTTTGGGGGCGGTTATCAACGGCACGCACCCCGGTCGCACCAGCGCGGGTCAGATCACGCTGTTCGATGGCACCGGCGTGGGGCTTCAGGATCTGGCGGTCGCGCATGTAGCATGGCGTGCGGCCTTGGCACAGGGCCTCGGGTCACAGGTGGCGCTGTAGGCGTGCAGGTCCCTTGTGTGTCCGGGCGGTCGCGATCCTGGACGCACACGAAAACCTGCTAAACCCTTGCAGTGACCCCCGATTGCCTTCAATTATGGGTGAAACAATCCATGACCAAAGGCCATTGCCATGACCCATACCCTGCCGCTCCGCGTCTATTACGAGGATACCGACATGGCGGGGATCGTCTATTATGCCAATTACCTGCGCTATATCGAGCGCGCCCGCAGCGATTGGGTGCGCGGGCTGGGCATCGACCAGAACGCAATGAAAGCGCAGGGGCTGGTTTTCGCTGTGCGACGTGTCGAGGCGGATTACCTGATGCCTGCGCGACTTGATGACGAGTTGATCGTCGAGACTGAAGTTGTGCAGGTCACAGGCGCGCGTCTGGTGATGGATCAAGTCGTGCGGCGCGGCAAGGACCGACTTTTTCATGCGGTTGTGACGGTCGTTGTAATCACTGACGCTGGTCAACCTGCCCGAATGCCGGCAAATATCCGCCAGATGTTGCACTGACGTGATCGGATGACGCAGATGTGTTGGCCTTCCCCTTTGAACTAGGATAGTTTGCCTGCCAAATGGACCGCTAATGCGGCCGATATAAAGAGCAGGCTAATGGAAACTGAACTTATCGCTGGCGCCGCTTCGGCGGAGTATACCATGTGGGCTTTGTTTGCCCGTGCAACATTTGTCGTGAAACTGGTTATGCTTATGCTGATCCTTGCCTCGTTTTGGGCATGGGCTGTCATCATCCAGAAAACGCTTCAGTATCGCAAGGCCCGTGCCGAATCCTCTGTTTTCGACCAGTCTTTCTGGTCTGGCGAACCGCTGGACGAGTTGTTCGAGCAGATTGGACCAGAGCCCTCGGGATCATCCGAAAAGGTCTTTGCAGCCGGCATGATGGAATGGCGGCGCAGTCATCGTACAGATGGCGGGCTGATCGCCGGGGCAACAGCGCGGATCGACCGCAGCATGGATGTCGCCATCTCGAAAGAAGCGGAAAAACTGCAATCAGGTCTGACCGTACTTGCCACCATCGGCTCTGCCTCGCCTTTCATCGGCTTGTTTGGGACGGTCTGGGGGATCATGAACGCCTTTATCGAGATTGCCGAGCAGCAGAACACCAGCCTTGCTGTTGTCGCACCCGGTATCGCCGAGGCGCTTCTGGCAACGGGTCTTGGTCTTCTGGCGGCTATTCCGGCTGTGATCTATTACAACAAGCTGAGCGCGGATGCGGATCGCATCATTGGCGGATACGGGGCATTTGCCGATGAATTCGCCACCATCCTCAGCCGCCAGCTGGATAGCTGAGCGATGGGCGCAGGTGTCATCAACAACGGTGGCGGCGGTGGAAACCGCCGTGGACGGCGTCGCGGTGGAAACCGCCGCGCCATGTCTGAAATCAACATCACGCCTTTCGTAGACGTGATGCTGGTGCTTTTGATCATCTTCATGGTCGCGGCGCCGCTGATGACTGTGGGTGTGCCGGTCGAACTGCCCAAGACGGCGGCCACGTCGCTGCCCGGTGAACAGGAAGAACCGCTGAGCATCACCATCACAGCCGAAGGTGTTGTGATGATCCAGACGACCGAGGTTCCCCGCAACGAATTGGTCCCGCGCTTGCAGGCTATTGCAGGCGAGCGTATCGGCAACCGCGTCTTTCTGCGCGCTGACGGGGCCGTATCCTATGCTGATGTCGTCACCGTCATGGGGGCGCTGAACCGTGGTGGTTTTTCCAATATCGGTCTGGTCACTGATCTGGGCGGTCCTGCGCTGGACGGCACGTCGACCGCCGGGCAGGGCAACTGAGGGGCGCCGTGCGGATCGGCTATTATATCTCCGGGGCCGCGCATGTCGGATTGATCCTTTGGGTTCTCTTTGGGGGCGCGTTCAAATCCGACCGTCCCGCATTTGAAGTATCCGAAGTATCGGTCATTTCCGGGGCCGAGTTCGAGGCGCTGATGGCCGGTGTGCAATCCCCCGAAGCCGTAACAGATATTGCCATGCCTGCACCTGCCTTGCCCGAAGACGTGGCCCAGCCACCCGAAAGCCAGCCTGACGCACCGCCCCCGCCACCGGTCGATCCGCAAGTGGCCGAAGCCTCTGTCCCCGATCCTGCGCCGCAACCTGCCGAAGCTTTGCCACCCCAGCCCGCTGATGTGTCGGACGAACCACCGGTGATTGCTCCGCCGCCGCAGGAACAGGCAGTGCTTGCGCCGCAGATCTCGGATCGTCCCGTGCCACGCCCTGCCGAGCGCGTCGCGCCAGAGCCTGTCGCCGCACCCGAGCCTGATACCCGCGTGGCCGATACCGTTGTCGAGGAAGTCGTGCCCGAGGAGACCTCGGATATTCCGCAGGAACCTGTCGAGGCCGGTGCGCCGGAAGAGGCGACGACCCAGATCGTGACCGAGGCGATGGAGCCCCCATCGGCGGCACCCGCAACGTCCGTTCGTCCGCAATCGCGCCCGTCACGTCCAACACCAGCACCCGTGGCCGAGACGCCTCGCGAGCAGCCGACCCAGCAAGCCGCACAACAACCCGCGCCGACGCCTGCACCTTCGACTACAGACGCGGTCAATGATGCTTTGCGTCAGGCTATGGCCGGTGCAGCCAATCCTGCGGCAGGCGGTCAAAGCGGACCACCCATGACCTCGGGCGAGCGTGACGCCCTGCGCGTGGCCGTGCAGCAATGCTGGAACGTAGGCTCTCTGTCTTCCGAGGCGCTGCGAACAACAGTTGTGGTCGCGGTGTCGCTGACCGAAGATGGTCGTCCTATGGGCGACACATTGCGGATGCTCAGCTATGATGGCGGTACAGCCGAATCCGCGCGGCAGGCATTCGAGACCGCACGCCGCGCAATCATTCGTTGCGGAGCCAATGGCTTTAGCCTGCCGCCTGACAAAGATGCCCAATGGCGCGATATCGAAATGACATTCAATCCCGAGAACATGAGGATCAGATGATGACACGACTGTTGACCCTGCTGGCGGCCTTGCTCGTCTTTGCATTGCCGGCGACGGCGCAGAACGGTCCTCTGCGGATCGAGATTACCGAAGGTGTGATCGAACCTTTGCCTTTTGCCACGCCGAGTTTTGTGGCCGAGAACGCCGCTGCGACCGAGCTTGCGCGCAATATCGCACGTGTCGTGTCGGACGATCTGATCGGTACGGGCCTGTTCCGCGAGATCCCGTCTTCCGCCTTCATCAGCCAGATCACCAGCTTCAACAGCCCTGTGCAATTTGCGGACTGGCGCGCCATCAATGCGCAGGCGCTGATTTCCGGTGCTGTGAGCGTGGGCAGTGACGGGTCTGTCGCGGTCAAGTTCCGGCTTTACGATGTGTTCGCGGGTCAGGAATTGGGCGAGGGGCTGCAATTCAACGGCACGCAGGCCGGCTGGCGGCGCATGGCCCATAAGGTGGCGGACGCCGTCTACAGCCGGATCACCGGCGAGGGCGGGTATTTCGACAGCCGCGTTGTCTATGTGGCCGAAACTGGCCCCAAGGATGACCGTCGCAAGCGTCTGGGGATCATGGATTATGACGGGGCGAATGTTCAGTATCTGACCGACAGCAACTCCATCGTGCTGGCGCCGCGTTTTTCCCCCACAGGTGACCGCATCCTTTATACCAGCTACGAATCGGGTTTCCCGCGCATCTATGTAATGGATGTCGCTTCGGTCGGGCGCCGCGCCTTGCCGATGCAGGACGGCACGATGAGCTTTGCACCGCGCTTTGCGCCCGATGGCAACACGGTGGTCTATTCGCTGACCGCTGGCGGGAACACGGATATCTACCGTATGGATATCAATTCGGGCAACGCATCGCGCCTGACATCGACCCCGTCGATCGAGACCGCCCCCAGCTTCAGCCCCGATGGTAGTCGCATCGTCTTTGAAAGCGACCGCAGCGGCACCCAGCAGCTTTATATCATGGGCGCGAATGGCGGAGAGCCGCAGCGCATCAGCTTTGGTCAGGGGCGCTATGGCACACCTGTTTGGTCGCCGCGTGGAGATCTGATAGCCTTCACAAAGCAGTCCAAGGGCCGCTTCCATATCGGTGTGATGCGGACAGACGGATCAGAGGAAAGATTGCTGACAGCGTCCTTTCTGGATGAGGGTCCGACATGGGCGCCGAATGGTCGCGTGATCATGTTCACCCGCGAAACGCAGGGCGCATCCGGCGCAGCATCGCTCTATTCGGTGGATATCTCGGGTCGCAATCTCAAGCAGCTCCGCACCGAAGGCGGTGCGTCAGACCCGGCTTGGTCCCCGTTGCAAAGATGAACATGCTGCGCGGGCATAGATTCCCTTGTGCGCGCAACTGTGATAAACACACTGAAGACACAGGCACAATCTGATGACACACAACAAAAACGGGGCATCCTCCATGACATTTTTTACCCGCGGCATCCTTCTGCTTTCGGTTCTGGCGCTGGCCGCCTGCACCAATCCCGACCGTTTTGACAGCGCCGGCGCTGGCGGCGCCGGTGGCGCAGGCGGGGCCGGTGGTTTCGGCGCGCCGGGTAGCGCCAGCGATCCTCGCTCGCCAGCCTATTTCCAGCAGACCATCGGCGATCGCGTTCTGTTTGCCGTGGACCAGTCCAGCATCTCGTCCGAATATCAGACTGTTTTGAATGGTCAGGCCCAATGGTTGATGACCAACAGTGATTATATCGCGATCGTCGAAGGCCATGCGGACGAGCAGGGCACGCGGGAATACAACCTTGCCCTTGGTGCGCGCCGTGCCAATGCTGTTCAGGAATACCTGATCTCGCGCGGTGTGGCACCCAGCCGTCTGCGGGTCATCAGCTATGGCAAAGAGCGTCCGATCGAGCTTTGCAGCATTGAGTCCTGCTATTCCCAGAACCGCCGTGCCGTGACGATCATCTCGGCCGGTCTGTCAAGCTGACCGGGGGAACGCCGATGATGCGGTTCAGTGATTGCTGCATGATGTCTCGCCCCTTCGGCTTGGCGTTGCGCTCTGTCCTCGGATCAGGGCGGGCGCTTGTGCTTTGCGCCTCTTTGCTGGCAGGGATAGCCCTGCCGCAGGGCGCAGGCGCACAGGACGCGCAGACTTTGGCGGATATCCGTCAGGAAATGTCGGTTCTCTTTGTTGAGGTGCAACGCTTGCGCCGCGAACTGTCGACCACCGGCGCGCCGGGGATGGCAATTCCGGGTGGCAGCGTGATTGACCGCGTCAACGTCATGGAAAGCGAGTTACAGCGCCTGACACGCAAGACCGAAGAGCTGGAATTCCGTATCAACTCTGTTGTGTCGGATGGCACCAACCGGCTGGGCGATCTTGAATTCCGGCTATGCGAACTGGAAGCGGGTTGTGACATCAGCAAGCTGGGCGATGCGAGCACGCTGGGTGGAGGGGCTGCACCTTCCACGACCGGCCTGATCCAGTCTCCGTTGCAACCTTCCCCGACCACACCAACCGATCCGGCTATGGAACTGGCCGTTGGCGAAAGAGCAGACTTCGAGCGGGCGCAGGAGGCGCTCGCAACCGGTGACTTTCGCAGCGCCGCGGACCTCTTTGCGGCCTTTAATGAGACCTATCCGGGCGGACCGCTGAGCGCCGAGGCTGATCTGAAACGCGGTCAGGCACTGGTGCAGCTTGACGATACCCGTGCGGCGGCACGGGCCTATCTGTCTGCGTTCACATCGGACCAGACCGGACCAAATGCCCCCGAGGCGCTGTTCCGGCTTGGTGATGCGCTGGGACGCTTGGGCCAGACGCAAGAAGCCTGCACGACGCTGCAAGAGGTCGGATTGCGCTTTCCACAATCGCAAAGCGTCATGCAAGCGCAGGAGACCCGCGCGCGACTGGGCTGTCAGTGACGCAACAGACGGAGTCGGCGCTGGTTTTGGCGCTGCACGCCGTAACAATGGCCATGCATGGGCAAGGCACCGTCGGCCTTGCCGTGTCAGGGGGCGGCGACTCGATGGCTTTGCTGCTGTTGGCGCAACGCGCAGTGGCACACACAGGGTGCAACCTTGCCGTGGCGACGGTCGATCACGGCTTGCGCGATGGGAGCGCGGACGAAGCCGAAGATGTCGCCCGCTATTGCGCCGCATATGGCATTTCACATGATACCTTGCGCTGGCAGCACGCGGCGATTTCCGGAAATCTTCAGGCCGCCGCGCGCGATGCACGTTACCGCCTTCTGGCTGATTGGGCAGGTGCGCACGGCATGTCCACGATCCTGCTGGGGCATACGCTGGATGATCAGGCCGAAACTTTCCTGATGCGTTTGGGGCGCGAGGCAGGGCTGGATGGATTGTCCGGCATGGCACGCCAATTCACTCGCAACGGGGTACAGTGGCAGCGACCGCTTTTGGACACCGCCAGATCGGACTTGCGCGCCTGTTTGCACGATGCCGGTCTGGGCTGGAGCGAAGACCCTTCGAACGAAGATCTCCGCTTTGACCGGATCAAGGCGCGACATGCGCTGGTGGCGCTTGAACCTCTGGGAATAAGCGCGGCAGGGCTGGGCAGGGTGATGGCGCAATTGGAAGATACGCGCGATGTGTTGCGGCAGGTGGTGGGGACTGTCGCTTTGCAGGTGATCCGGCAGGACCATGGCGATCTGGTCATCGACTGGCCCGCGCTTGAGGCGCAACCGTTTGAAGTTATGCGCCGTTGCATGGTGGCCGCGCTGACATGGATATCCGGTGCCGTTTATCCACCGCGGCGCGAGGATGTGACCCATCTGATTCTTGCGATGGCACATGACGGGCAAAAAACCCTGTCCGGCTGTATTGTGAAACGAAAGGGCCAGTATTTGCGGATCACGCGCGAATTGCGTGCGGTGCGCGATACTACTGCGCCTACAGACCGGACTTGGGATCACCGATGGCATCTGGACGGCCCGCATGCGCGCGGCCTTGTAATACGGGCTCTGGGTGATGTGGGGCTGCGTGAATGCGCGCAATGGCGCGAGACCGGGCTACCGCGCACGGCTTTGCTGGCCTCGCCTGCCGTGTGGGACGCCAACAAGCTGGTCGCTGCCCCTCTGGCGGGTCTTAACTGTGACTGGACGGCGCGGATTGTCGCGGATTTCCACGACATGCTCGTTTCGCATTGAAGTAAACCATTTGTTGCCTATTTTAAGCGTACGGTGCGCCGCGTCTTGCTGTGCGCCAAAAGATTTGTGGGAGATATGCCTTGGGCAACGCGAGAAACATCGCTTTCTGGGTCGTTCTGTTCCTTCTGATACTGGCCCTATTCAACCTGTTCAGCGGATCCGGAAACACCCTCCAAAGTCAGAATATCAGCTATTCGGAATTCGTCCGGGCTGTCGAAAGCGAGCAAGTCAGCCGCGTAACGCTTGATGGTGAACAGATTCGCTATCGCAGTGCGGACGGTCGTGACTATGTGACAATCAAACCGGAAGACGCGCAGGTCACCGATCTGTTGATCGCCAACAACGTGCCGGTCACAGCCGAAAGCCAGCAACAATCTGGTTTCCAGACGTTCATCCTGTCGCTTCTGCCTTTCTTGCTGCTGATCGGCGTCTGGGTCTATTTCATGAACCGGATGCAGGGTGGCGGCAAAGGCGGCGCTATGGGATTCGGCAAGTCCAAGGCCAAACTGCTGACCGAAAAGCACGGCCGCGTGACTTTTGACGATGTCGCCGGCATTGATGAAGCAAAAGAAGAGCTTGAAGAAATCGTTGAGTTCCTGCGCAACCCGCAGAAATTCAGCCGCCTTGGTGGTAGAATACCCAAAGGCGCGCTGCTGGTCGGCCCTCCGGGTACCGGTAAGACGCTTCTGGCGCGTGCGATCGCGGGCGAGGCAGGCGTGCCCTTCTTCACCATTTCCGGCTCCGATTTCGTGGAAATGTTTGTCGGTGTCGGCGCATCCCGTGTGCGCGACATGTTCGAACAGGCCAAGAAAAATGCGCCCTGCATCGTGTTTATCGACGAGATTGACGCCGTGGGCCGGGCGCGTGGCGCAGGCTATGGCGGCGGCAATGACGAGCGTGAACAGACTCTCAACCAGCTTTTGGTGGAAATGGACGGGTTCGAGGCCAACGAGGGTGTGATCATTCTGGCTGCCACCAACCGCCGTGACGTTCTTGACCCTGCGTTGCTGCGTCCGGGTCGTTTCGACCGTCAGGTGACCGTACCCAATCCTGACATCAAAGGCCGCGAGAAGATTCTTGGCGTCCATGCGGCCAAAGTACCGCTTGGTCCCGATGCCGACATGCGGATCATCGCACGCGGCACGCCTGGTTTCTCGGGTGCGGATCTTGCCAACCTCGTAAACGAGGCGGCCCTGATGGCGGCCCGTGTGGGGCGCCGTTTTGTCACCATGGCCGATTTCGAGAATGCCAAGGACAAGGTTATGATGGGGGCCGAGCGTCGCTCGATGGTGCTCACGCCCGACCAGAAGGAAAAGACCGCCTATCACGAGGCCGGACATGCTGTTGTCGGTCTGGCGCTGCCAAAATGTGATCCGGTCTACAAGGCCACTATCATCCCGCGCGGCGGCGCATTGGGCATGGTTGTATCTTTGCCGGAAATCGACCGTCTTAACTGGCATAAGGCCGAATGCGAAGAAAAGCTTGCCATGACCATGGCTGGCAAGGCCGCTGAGATCCTCAAATACGGCGAGGAAAATGTCTCGAACGGTCCGGCCGGTGACATCCAGCAAGCAAGCGCGCTGGCGCGTGCGATGATTATGCGCTGGGGCATGTCCGACAAAATCGGCAATATCGACTATGCTGAAGCACATGAAGGCTATTCCGGCAGTACCGCTGGCTTCTCGGTGTCAGCCCATACCAAAGAGCTGATCGAGGAAGAGGTGAAGCGTTTCATTCAGGATGGCTATCAGACAGCCCACCGTATCCTGACTGAACGTAAGGACGAATGGGAACGTCTGGCCCAGGGTCTGCTGGAGTATGAAACCTTGACCGGCGAGGAGATCAAGCGCGTGATGCGTGGCGATCCACCGAAGGCTGGCGAGGACGAGGATGACAAGACCGACAAAGGCAGTACGGCCTCGGTCACGGCTATACCGAAAACCAAGCCCAAGGCGAAACCCGCCGGCGGGCTGGAGCCCGAGCCAACGTAATGGTTGCAAACCAGCAATACGACTGGAACCCCGGAACCTATCACAGGTTTCGGGGTTTACGTTTGCGCCCCGCACTGGATTTGCTGCGGGCCCTACCACACTTGCCTGACGGGCATGTCGTGGACCTTGGCTGCGGTAGCGGTGCCGCCGCAGGCGCGCTTGCCGGTTTTGGCAGGCCGGTCACCGGTATCGATGCATCACCCGCGATGTTGGCCGAAGCGCAGGCGCTTGGAACCTATGCGGCGTTGCACCAGATGGATATTGTAGACTGGTCGCCTGATGGTCCTGCACCGGCGCTGATCTTCGGCAATGCCGTGCTGCACTGGTTGCCGGATCACGAGGTGCTGATCCCGCGGCTGGCCGGTTATCTGGCCGAAGGTGGCACATTGGCGGTGCAGGTTCCGCATCAGAATAACGCGCCTTCACATCGTGTCTGGCTGTCCCTCGCCGAGGAGATGTTCCCTGGCCGCGTTGACCCCGCACAAGGCCCGGACGTTTTGCGTCCTGCCGAATATCACCGGCTGTTGTCGCCATTGGGCGATTTGAGTCTGTGGGAAACAGAATATTATCAGCAACTTGATCCCTGCGACGACGGACATCCTGTACGCCGCTTTACCGAGACCACCTATGCGCGGCCTATTCTGGCGACACTGAACGCGTCCGAACAAGCGCAGCTGATTGCAGCCTATGAGGCCGTGATGGACAAGATCTATCCCGCTGCCGCAGATGGAACAGTCCTGTTTCCCTTCAGGCGGATGTTTTTCACCCTGACGGTCTGACCAAGCCACTGGCGGACGCTTGCGTTATCTGTTTTCTGGGACGCAATGTTTGGCCGGACAAGAAGGACACGCACCGATCATGCCCGCATTGAAACCCACTGCGTTTGCCGGTCGCATCACATGGTTGGGTCTTGTGCCCGACCGTAAAGCTAGCCTGCGCGCCGAAATGCGCGAGGTCGTGATGGCTACATTTGCGGGGGTGACAGGCGAGGAGCATGGTGGTTTGACGCGCCCGTCCTGTAGTCGCGTGCTGTCTCAACACAAGCGCGGAACCGAAATCCGCAATGTGCGCCAGTTCAGCATTGTTGCGGCTGAAGAATTGGCCCAGATCGCGGACCGCATGGGGATCGAGCGGTTTGATCCGGCATGGATCGGTGCGTCCATGGTGGTCGAGGGACTGCCTGATTTCAGCCATCTGCCACCCGCGTCGCGGTTGCAAGGACCATCTGGCGCGACATTGGTGATCGACATGCAAAACCGCCCCTGCCATTTGCCTGCACCGGTGATCGAAGCCGATCACCCCGGTCTGGGGGGGGCCTTCAAGACAGCCGCCAACGGGCGGCGCGGCGTGACAGCTTGGGTCGAGCGCGAAGGGATGCTGGCTTTGGGTGACGCCCTGACGCTGCATGTCCCGGATCAGCGTGTGTGGAAACATCTGTCCGAGGCGCGGACGTAAGCGCAGGTTCATGCGCGCTGACCGCAGCCCACACGCCATTTTTTCGTCACTGGCCGCAAGATGCAGCATGAATGTCGGAAACACGATCTTTACGCACGCCGCTGCCCTGTATAGCCAAGGAACTGTCGGCCAACCGACCAGTGCAGGGGACAAAGCATGACCTTCAGATCCGATATCGAGATAGCCCGTGACGCCCGCAAGCAACCGATTCAGGAGATTGGTGCCAAACTGGGCATCCCGACAGCGCATTTGCTGCCCTACGGCCATGACAAGGCCAAGATCAGCCAGGATTTCATCTCGTCTGTGCAGGATCGGCCCAATGGCAAACTGATCCTTGTGACGGCCATCAACCCCACCCCGGCAGGAGAGGGCAAGACAACCACCACTGTGGGTCTGGGTGACGGTCTGAACCGGATCGGCAAGAAAGCCGCCATCTGCATCCGCGAGGCGAGCCTTGGCCCCTGTTTCGGCATGAAGGGCGGGGCCGCTGGCGGCGGTTATGCCCAAGTGGTGCCGATGGAAGAGATGAACCTGCATTTTACGGGCGATTTCCACGCGATCACATCTGCGCATAACCTGCTTTCGGCGATGATCGATAACCATATATATTGGGGCAACGCGCTCGAGATCGACGCCCGCCGCATCGTCTGGCGGCGCGTGATTGATATGAACGACCGCGCCCTGCGCGACACAGTGGTCAGCCTTGGCGGTATCTCGAACGGCTTTCCCCGTCAGACCGGTTTCGACATCACGGTGGCGTCCGAAGTCATGGCGATTCTGTGCCTGGCCACCGATCTGGCTGATCTGGAGCGGCGGCTGGGCGATATCGTCGTGGCCTATACACGCGAGCGCAAACCTGTTTTCGCTCGGGACATCAAAGCCGATGGCGCGATGACTGTGCTGCTCAAGGATGCGATGCAGCCCAATCTGGTGCAGACGCTGGAAAACAACCCCGCCTTTGTGCATGGCGGACCCTTCGCCAATATCGCGCATGGCTGCAATTCGGTCATCGCCACGACAACCGCGCTGAAACTGGCCGATTATGTCGTGACCGAAGCCGGTTTCGGGGCAGATCTGGGGGCCGAGAAATTTATGAACATCAAATGCCGCAAGGCGGGGATCGCCCCCGACGCGGTGGTGATCGTGGCCACGGTGCGCGCGATGAAAATGAATGGCGGTGTCGCAAAATCCGAACTGGGGGCCGAGAATGTGGCGGCTGTGCAGGCGGGCTGTCCAAACCTTGGCCGCCATATCGGCAATATCAAATCCTTCGGCGTACCGGTCGTGGTTGCGATCAACCACTTCGCGGGCGATACCGAGGCCGAAATTCAGGCCGTGCGCGACTATGTCGCCGAACAGGGGGCCGAGGCGGTGTTGTGCAAACACTGGGCCGATGGCGGTGCGGGGATCGAAGATCTTGCCCATAAGGTTGTAGCGCTGGCAGAAAGCGGGCAGGCGCAATTTGCAACCCTGTATCCCGATGACATGCCCCTGATCGACAAGATCGAGACGATTGCCAAGCGGATCTACCACGCTGATGCCATTCTGGCCGATGACAAGATCCGCTCGCAACTGGCTGAGTGGGAGGCTGCAGGCTATGGCCATTTGCCGGTCTGTATGGCCAAGACGCAATATTCCTTTACCACCGATCCGACGCGGCGCGGCGCGCCGGTGGGTCATACTGTGCCGGTGCGCGAGGTGCGGCTGAGCGCGGGGGCCGGATTTGTGGTGGCGATCTGCGGCGAGATCATGACCATGCCCGGTCTGCCACGCGTGCCCAGCGCCGAGGCGATCCGTCTGAATGATGCGGGCCAGATCGAAGGCCTGTTCTGAAATGACGCCGGAGAAGCCTCCGGCGGGGATATTTGAAGCAAGAAGAAACAAGGAGTGCGGCCCATGACAGCCAGCATCATCGACGGCAAGACATTCGCGGCAGATCTGCGCAGCAAGGTGGCAGGCCATGTCGCAGCATTGGCGGCAGATCACGGGATCGTGCCGGGTCTGGCGGTTGTGCTGGTAGGCGAAGACCCTGCAAGTCAGGTCTATGTCGGTGCCAAGGGCAAGATGACAGCCGAGGTCGGGATGCGGTCCTTCACGCACCGGTTGCCTGCGGACGTGGAGCAGATCGAACTGCTGAAGCTGATCCGGGATATGAACGGTGACGAAGCCGTCCACGGTATTTTGGTGCAACTGCCGCTGCCGGATCATATCGACACCGGAATGGTGTTGGCCTCTATCGATCCGCAAAAGGATGTGGACGGGTTTCATGTGTCCAATGTCGGGTTGCTGGCGACGGGGCAAAAGGGAATGGTGCCCTGCACGCCGCTGGGGTGCCTGATGATGCTGCGTGCCCATCACGGCGATATGACGGGGCTGGAGGCGGTCGTGATCGGGCGCTCGAACATCGTGGGCAAGCCGATGGCGCAGCTTTTGCTGGGCGAAAGTTGCACGGTGACAGTGGCCCATTCGCGTACCCGCGATCTGGCCGGGGTGGTGCGCCGCGCCGATATCGTCGTGGCGGCGGTCGGACGGCCGGATATGGTGCAGGCTGACTGGATCAAGCCGGGGGCCACGGTGATTGACGTGGGCATCAACCGGATCGACGCTGGCGACGGCAAGACCAAGCTGGTGGGCGATGTCGATTTCGAGGCTGTACGCGGCGTTGCAGGGGCGATCACGCCGGTGCCGGGTGGGGTGGGGCCGATGACCATCGCCTGTCTGCTGGCCAATACCGTCACCGCCTGCGCCCGTCTTCACAATCTGCCCGAGCCGGAGGGGCTGACGGCTTGATCGGTCAGCTGCCGAAGACAACCTGATACATGATGCGACCGGGCAGCAGGGTAAACAGCCCTGCAATCACCAGCGCACCGAGTGTCAGGCCTTTCATGGTCTGTTTGTGGTCCTTGATCCGGTGCCCCCGCGCCGCGCGCACGCCGTAGACCAGCATCACCAGTGACAGAACAGACAGCCCGTGGATCGGACTGAACGGGCCGAAGATACGGATATCATGGATGGCAAAACTGGATGCGGCCACTGCAGCCATTCCCAGCACCCATGTCCAGCCCAGCACCCGGTGCAAGCGCGATCCACGGGGCAGCGCGAAAATAAGGCAGGTCAGCGGGATCAGCATTAGCGCCAGCATGGCATGTGACCGGATCCAGCTGTCCTGCTCCAGAAGTGGGGAGAATGAAGGTATCATATTCATCTTTTGATTTTTTTGGAAAGCTGTGCCTTCCCAGACAGCGCGCAGCGTGCAACATGACTTATTTGCAAAACAATGGTGCCTTCGTGAGTTGTACGGGAACTACGTGAATGACGGATAAGCTGCGCTTTTTGACAGCCGCGCTTCGTGAATGGCGCACGATAAGTTTTCCTTTTGGCATATGGGTTTTGGTGACTTCAGCGGCGGCCATCACCGGGCCGTTTCAGACCTATGATTATCTGGCACCCCTGCCGCGCACGGTCTACTGGGGCTTTGTCGCAGCCGTGTCCATTCTGCTGAGCATTGCCCAGTTGCGATATTTCGACAAACGCAGCACCCCTGCACGGCTGGCAGGGTGGGTCCCCTTTGCATTCGGATTTGCCGCCTTTCTGCAGGCGCTGAACACGGCTGTTTTCGACTTCTGGTCAGGCTGGCCGGATTATTTCTGGTTGGTCGGTGTTGTTTTCGCCATGTCCATGTTGACCGAGCTGGCTGCGGCCTTGCTGCTGCCCAAAACAGACGCGGCTTCAGTATCACGCACAAACCCTGCTGCGGCTGCGGCACTGATGGAGCGGCTAGCGCTGGAAAAGCGGGGTCAGTTGATCCGGATCGAGGCGCAGGACCATTACCTGTCCATCGTCACATCTGCGGGGGAAAGCCTTATCCTCATGCGGCTGGCTGATGCCGAGGCGCTTCTGTCTCATGCCGAAGGTCTGCGGGTGCACCGCTCGCACTGGGTCATGCGCGCCGAGGTGCGCCAACACGTCCGGCGCGACGGACGGGACTTTCTTGTCATGTCCGATGCCAGCGAAATTCCGGTGAGTCGAGGATCTCGCGAAAAAGTTGTGTCGGCGGGCCTGATTCTCGCGCGGAACGGTCCCTGATCATACAAACCCCGCGACCGGCACCATTGTGCCTTGTAAAATGGCGATCAGTGTCGATTTGTCATCTGTCCAGGCAACGACCTCGGCACTGACTACGAACAGCCTGCGTCCGGGCTTGATCACACGGCCCGTTGCCACCAGCAGATCACCCTTTGCCGGTGCCATCAGATTGATCTTGATCTCGGCAGTCAGGACATCCTGATCGGCTGGCATCAGGCTGAGTGCGGCATAGCCCGCCGCCGTGTCACCGATCGCAAAAGTCAGCCCTGCATGACCAAACCCCTGTTGCTGACGCAATCCGGGCAGGATCGGCGCTTCGATCCTGACCTCGCCGGGAGTGATTTCGCCCAATCTGGCCCCCAAGGTCTGCATCATGGTTTGTGCTGCAAAACTGCGGGTGATCCGGTCAATGCTGCGTTGGTCCATCGTTGTCTCTTTTTGCTTGTCCTGTTGTCGATCATCCAGACCCTGCATGGATCAAACCCCGAGCGATTGCTTAAACTGTGCTGGAAACACCTGACAACCACAAGTAAGCTTGTGCTGCATCTTACTCTGGGACGTTGGGGTTGTGCCATTGGTCCACGCACTGATTGAAGCCTTACAGAGCCTGATCCAGCGGGGACGTTTGGCAATTTCGGCCATGGTGCTTCTCACACTTGTTGCGGCTGGTCCGTTCGATACGTTGACACGGCTCACACTGGCCGAACGCTTCATATACTGGAGCGGCATTGTGGTTTTTTCTCTTGTGATGGCGACCTTTGTGACGGCGATCATGCGCCCTGTTGTCCACGGGATGCAACAATGGCAGGAAAGCTTGGCGAAATCCGCAGCCATGGCGTTGGTGTTTACGCCTGCCGTCTATGGCTGGACCCATCTGCTTGTCCCGCCGCGCGGTGAAAGTATCATGGGGTTTCACTGGTTTTTTGTTTACGTCACACTGATCAGCATGATCATATTTCACGCGCGGGGAATGGTGGCGCGTGCGCGAATTATCCACGCGTTTCGTCAATCCGAGAGCGGGTCAGTGCCCGCGATATCTCCGGACGACAAAGTAGTCATCCCCCGGCTTCTTCGCAGAATTGCCCCTGCAGATCCCGGCCCGGTCATCAGGATCGAGGCGCTGGATCATTTTGTAACTGTTGTGACATCGCGGGATCAGTATCGTCTAAGGATGCGGTTTGCAGATGCCGTCGATCAGATGGACGGGGTTGACGGGTTGATCACCCATCGCTCGCATTGGATCACGCCGGAAGAAGTGGTTGGACAGGTGCGCATGAACGGGAGACAATTCCTGAACATGTCCTGTGGCACATCTGTCCCCGTCAGCCGCAAGTACTATGCCGAGATTATGGCAAACGCATTGATTGCGGCAAAGTCAGCGCGGCATCGGTAGCGCCAAAGCCGCTTTTCCGGTGAGCACAGCGATAGCATCCGATCCCATGATAGTGTCCAGAACAGCATCGGTGCTCCGTAGACCACCGGTATAGGTGCCATAGGCGGGCAAGATCACCCTTGCATTGTCAATCAGGAACGCAGGTCGACTGAGATTGCCTGCGCGGGTCCGTAACACGGCCTTTGGGTGGTAATGTCCTGAAATCTCGCCGGTTTCAGCAGGTGTGGCGATGTGACGGAAACACAATGGTGGCAGGTTGACCTCGGACAGATGCGTGCCACCCAGATCAAGTGGACCGGGATCGTGATTGCCTTCGGCCCAGATCCAGCGCCGCCCTGCCTGCAGCCGCGCGATCCACAGCCGCGCCCCTTCGGACATCCCGTCACTAGCGGCCATATCGTCGAAACTGTCACCCAGACAGATCACTGTTGTCGCATCGGTCTTGTCCAGATCGGCTTGCAACCGTGTCAGGGTGTCTTGCACCTCGTAAGGGGGCAGGACCATGCCCCCGCGCCGGACGCGACGTTCGGATTTGCCGAAATGAAGGTCGGATACACAGAGCAGGGATTGCGCTGGCCAATAAAGCGCCCCTGAAGGCAAGGCGTGCAAGGTTTCCCCTGCCAGAGTGAAGCTGTGATGCTGCATGGCCGATGTGATGGCAGGTCCGCATGCGACGGGCAAGACCTCAGCCAAGGCCTGCCTCGCGCATCAGCTCATCCGCAGCCTCGGCCATCAGCCGTTCGCGCGCGATGCCGTCAACCGGAACACGGCCCATTTCCAGAAACAAAGGCGCGGCAAAAGGCGTCAGACGACCCAATCGCACAAGGTCGATCCGGTCGCCGTTGCGCGCAAGCATCTCGCGGATACGGCCAAAGTCGACCAGTCCGCGCATCGCTTCTGTCCGCGTGATCCTGAGAAGCAGGTGGTCAGGGTCATACTTCACCAGCGTGTCATAGAGGATATCGGACGAGAATGTCGCCTGCCGCCCCGATTTGCGTTGTCCGGCACTCATGCGATCAATCAGTCCCGCTATAGTGGCCGAGGCGCGGAAGGTGCGTTTCATCACGGCGTTGCCCCTGAACCAGTCCTCCAGACCGTCCTCCAGCCCTTGCGGGTCCAGCAGGGCCACGGCATCGGTCAAGGGTTTCAATCCCCAGATCAAGGTGGCGTAATCGGTTGCGACAAATCCAAGGGGATCAAGGCCCAACGACTCCATCCGCTTGGTCAACAGCAGGCCTAGCGTCTGTTGCGCGTTGCGGCCTGCAAATCCGTAGATACAGGCATGCTCGCGCCCGTCATGGGGAAAGCTTTCGATCAGCAGCCGTCCCGGCTCAGGCAGCTTGCTGACCCGGCGCTGCAGGGCCAGCCAAGCGGCGGTGTGATCGGGCAGATCAGGCCAGTCCTTTTGCTGCAACAGATGCAGAATGCGGACGCTAAGCTGTGTGGATGTCGCGAATTTGGTGCCCATGAAGGTGGCGATCTTGGGCTTGCGACCCGGATCGCGGCTGACCTCGACAGTCATCTCGCGCAGGCCCTCATAGCGCACGATCTGCCCGCCGATCAGAAACGTGTCACCTGCGGTCAGGGTTGCAGCAAAAGCCTCCTCGACCTCGCCCAAAGGTTTGCCACCGCGATTGCGTTTGAGCCTGACTTTCAGGGTGTCAGTATCCTGTATCGTGCCGATGTTCATACGGATCTGCCGCGCCGCACGCGGATCGCGCAATTGCCACAGGCCGTCAGGACGCCGCATCAGCCGTTGCCAGCGGTCGTAGGCGCGCAGGGCGTAGCCACCCGTTGCGACGAAATCAAGACAGGCATCGAAATCGGGGCGCGACAACGCAGCATAGGCACCAGCCGTGGTTACTTCGGCAAAAAGCGCCTGCGCATCGAAAGGTCCGGCGCAGGCCGCAATCAGGATTTGTTGGCACAGCACATCCAGCGGGCCCGCGCCGCGTGCCTCGCCGTCCAGATCATGGGCGTGCACCGCTTCCAATGCGGCCAGACATTCGATCACCTCGAAACGGTTGGCAGGGACCAGTAGCGCCTTGGAAGGTGCGTTATAGCGGTGATTGGCCCGCCCGATCCGCTGCACCAGACGTTTGACATTCTTGGGCGCTCCGATCTGGATCACCAGATCGACATCGCCCCAGTCGATCCCCAAATCAAGACTGCCGGTGCAAACAATGGCGCGCAGATCACCGCGCACCATCGCCGCTTCGACCCGCTGGCGCTGTACCTTGTCAAGCGAGCCGTGATGGATGCCGATGGGTAGGCTCTCGTCATTGGCCAGCCACAGGTTGTGAAAGAAAATCTCGGCCTGCGCGCGGGTGTTGTGAAAGATCAGCGTTGTGCGATGCGCCTTGACCTGTTCCAGCACGGCAGGAATGGCATAGGCCGCCCCACCGCCAGACCATGGCGGGGACTGGTCGGTTGTCAGCATCGCGATATCGGGATCAGGGCCGGGATCGGCCGTCAGGATCGGGCAGGGATCAGGATGGCGCGCCAGAAAGCGGGCGATCGCTGCAGGGTCATCCACCGTGGCCGACAGCCCGACGCGGCGCAGATCGGGGCATAGGGTTTGCAGCCGTGCCAAAGCCAGCATCAATTGGTCGCCACGCTTGCTTTCAGCCAGCGCGTGGATTTCATCGACGACCACCCGCTTGAGGCCCGCAAACATCCGTGGCGCATCGTCGTAGCTGGTCAGCAAAGCAAGGCTTTCGGGCGTTGTCAGCAGAATATGCGGCGGATAGGCGCGCTGGCGGCGCTTGGTGTGAGAGGAGGTATCGCCGGTGCGGTCCTCGATCCGGATGGGCAGGCCCATCTCGGCCACGGGTGTCTCCAGATTGCGCCGGATATCTGCCGCCAGCGCCTTGAGTGGCGAGACATAAAGGGTGTGCAAGCCTTGATGCGAGCCCGTCGCCAGATCGGCCAGCGTGGGCAGAAACCCCGCCAATGTCTTGCCGCCCCCCGTGGGCGCGATCAGCAGCAAGGCCGGATCACCGCTGCGCGCCAGCATGTCGAGCTGATGCGGATGCGGCGCCCAGCCCTTGGTCTGGAACCAGTCGGTCAGGATGGGGGGCAGGGTGGTGGCGCTCATGCGGTAGAGGTAGGGCAAGCGGGGGCGCGCGGCTAGGGGGGAATAGGCCGCAAGAGCGCCGTGCGTCAGGGCGTCTTGCGGGGTTGCAGTTGCGCTTGCTTGAAATCCTCGCACAGTGGGCCTTTGTAGAC
>Ga0163215_100916_pt1 | contig 28224 bp, 25 predicted proteins | sample SynspAceP_FD_185934 | JGI IMG/M metagenome (GOLD analysis project Ga0163215, IMG submission 185934) | Saline lake microbial communities from Ace Lake in Antarctica - Synechococcus sp. Ace-P (Hybrid Assembly) | ecosystem: Environmental > Aquatic > Non-marine Saline and Alkaline > Saline | place...
TCCTCTCGGCGTTTGCTGCGCAATCGCCTGCCGGATCAACGGGTCGCAGGTTCAAATCCTGCCCCCGCAACCAAATCAAATCAGAACCGCTGCAGAAACAACGCCCTCACGGGCGCTTTTGGCGTTTAAATGGCATAGAATCGCCGAAACTTGTGCCCGTTTCTGCTCTGCCGCGTTCTCAGAAAGGACAGCCCGGAATAGGTCCAGATACTCCAGCTTCTCTTTGCTGTCTTTTAACCCGCCCGCCCTTACCCGGCGGGCGTAGTCGTTTTTGTGCTGCTTCACGCAAGCCTCCACTGTATTTCTGAGACGCCTGTGGTCTGCTCCGGGGGAATGAACCGATTTCAGAGTTGGTGGATGCTTGGCTTGGCCGCTACCGGCGTAGTTTAAGCCAGCCTGTTTTCGCAAGGCTAATCTCTGCTTCAAGTGCCGACGGTTTGTAGTTCAGTGATGAGAGAGGTGTCCAACTGCATGCGGCGGTTGATCGGCAGCATCCTCGCGACTTGATCGATGTAAAGCTGTTCTATCAAAACGAGGGATGACCGATGCCCTGTTTCTCACTTTCCTGGTCCATGTCGCAAGCTCCGGACGTCCGCCACACGAACTGGTCAGGCCTTCGTTCGCAACGCCCGAAGGGCATACGTAATAGAGTTTGAGGGAATGACGACGCGTATTCGGGCGTGGACGTCCCCAATCCTTTTTCAGACTATTGGTAATGTGAGAAGGTTTCCGGCGGTTGCCGTCAATGATTGGTTCCAAGACGATAGGCCCTATATAGAAAAAGGGATCGACCTATGGAAATCCGAAACCAGCACCCGGCACAGATCCTGATTACTGCGCTTGAACGCCCGGCCTTCACGCTGATGATTGTCTGTCAGATGCTGATTGGCCTCGGGTTGGCGATCGCGCTGGTGCTGAAGGTCTATATGCTGGTCTTTACCAATCAGGTTTGCCTGGCAGATGGCACGACGCTCGGCAACATGATCCGCTGCGCACAGACGCTGGAACTGCTGGCGCAATTCCTGATCATGGTCGCGGGCTTCCGGTTTGCAGCGCTGATGTTCACGATGGCCCCTTTCAAACTGCTGGAACCGTTGCTTCTGGCGCTGACTGGAGTCTTCCTGCTATTTTTGTCCGATCTCAGCATTGCGGCGGCGACCTGGTACTTCTCGCTGATCATGCTGGTCCTTTTCGGTGCAATGAGCAGTGTTTTTGTTGCGCTGAGATTATGGGGAACTCCCGAATCCATGCGGGAACCCGGTTCAAATCCCAAAAAATAAGACGAATGGGTACGCAGGCGCACTGCCGGAGATCGGGGATAGAGGGCGCATCCGCCAATCTCTCTCAATCCCCGTCAGCGGTCACGTTGGACGCAGAGGTGGGAGAATTCAATTGGGAGGAATACCATGAAGAAAGTACTTTTGGGGTCACTGTCAGTGCTTGCCCTGGTCGCCGCCAGTGCGACAACAGCGTCAGCTGACGATAAATCCGGCGTTCTCAAAGTCGGCGTCCTGGCGACGCTTGAGGGAACCTATACTGCGCTTGGCGAAGACGGCGTCCGCGGTATGAAAACTGCACTCATTGCAGCCGACAACAAAGCGGCCGGTCGGGAAATCGAACTGATCATTCAGTCCACCGACACGTCGCCCGACAGCGCGCTGCGAGGCGCCCGCAAGCTGGTTGAACAGGACGGTGTCGATTTGGTCATCGGCCCGCTTTCAGGATCTGAAGGCATTGCGATCCGTGACTACTCGAAAACCCAGCCGCAGGTGACATTTATCAACGGTATCTCCGGCGCCATGGAAACCACCTATGTGGACCCATCTGAAAACTTCTTCCGTTTCAACACAGATGGAGCTCAGTGGTCGGCTGGTCTGGGCAACTACATTTTTAATGAAAAAGGCTACAAGAAAATTGCAACTGTAGGCGAGGACTACTCCTTCGTCTACACGCAGGTATTTGGCCTCATCACCGAATTCTGTGCAGCTGGTGGCGAAGTGTCCGAACGCCTGTGGGTTCCACTTGGCACAAAGGATTTTGGTTCGATCATCGCCGCATTGCCGGATGATGTGGACGCCGTTTACGTCGGCCTTGGCGGTGGCGACGCGGTGAACTTCCTGAACCAGTATCAGCAGGCAGGCGGCGACGCCCACTTGATTGGTGGTTCAATCATGGTCGACGGTACAGTCCTGTCTTCCGAAGGTTCGGCCAAGCAGGCCCTGATCGGGACACCGTCTTCCGGTCCGCAGGCGGACACTTGGGACAATCCGAAGTGGCAGGCATATGTGAAAGCCTATCAGGACGCTTTCGCGCCTGATCAGCGGTTTCCTTCACCGTCCCTGTTGGCAACCGGCTACTACAACGCCACCAACGCAATGTTGCAGTGCATGGACACTGTGGGTGGTGACTTATCCGATGGCCAGGCCGCGTTTCGCGGGTGTCTGAGCAATCTGACCCTGGAAGCTCCCAATGGAACTATCACGCTTGATGATAACCGCCAGGCAATCGGTACCAACTTCGTATCCGAGGTTATCGAATTGCCAGACGGTAACCTGGCCACCAAAATGGTTGCCATGGTTGACGGCGTGAACCAGACTTTGGGAATTGATCCCGAAGCCTTTGCCGCGATCGGCCTGCCGAGCCGTGACACACCGGCTTGCAAAGCCTCGTACTGATCGGTCATTCGCTCCGGGCGCCGCAAGTTGCGACGCCCGGACATTTTCACTGAAGACCTTCGGTTCAAGCTATGACACTCATCACGTTTCCGACGCGAGTGCACTTTGCCGACGATGTCGTGGAAGTGGCGCTGCATTCAGAGCTGCAGCAGTTCGGATGTAAATCCGCTCTCATGATTTGCGAAGCCTCATTGGTTGACACTGAATTTTACGAACGGGTCATGGGTGGCCTGACGCCGTTGTTCCAACCCAGTTTCCTATACCTTGAAGAAGGCACAGTACTCTCCGAAATGGGGAGGAGCCTGCCCGGATTGTACGACAGCCCGAACCTCGACGCTGTCATCGCGTTCGGCAGCGCCCGGGCGCTTGAGATGGGACGCAAGGCAAGACGCTCCTTGCAGGATACGACCGGCCGCCGCCCGGTGCTCTACGCCATACCAGGGGTTGATGGCTTGCCGGATCCGTGCATGCGAAACATCGAAAACTGGCGTCAGGGTTTGCCTTCAGTTTTGATTTTTGACTCCGCACTCATTCGCTCGGCAACTCCACAGCAAGCCATTTCTTCGGCGATTGTCAGCCTGGTACGTTGCATCGAAAGCTACCTCAGCGCAGCCTTCAATCCACCTGCCGACGGGATGGCGCTGGATGGGCTAATCCGCGCCATTACGGTTTTGACTGCCTCGGAATTTGGCAGCGATATAACGTTGCGCCGCGACCTGATGGCTGCCTGTCTGAATGCGGCGATGGCTCAGGAAAAAGGCATCGGCCCGACGCAGCTTGTCTCGGTCGCTCTGGCGTCGGAATGCCACACGGTGAAGATTGCCGATGCGGCACGGCTCTTGTTGCCCGGGATCATCAAAGTGACCGGGCATGACAGCAGGAAGGAAGCGATCCTGCAGCACATCATAGCCCCGGACGCACCAGACCTCGACCAGGCGCTCAGACAGGTTCTGGCGCATATCCCGCTTTCATCCCGGCTGTCGGACATGGGCACTAACCCGCGCAATCTGCATCAAGCCATGCAGGCCATAGCCGGTCGCGATGACATCACCGAAACTGCAGCGGCTGCGGCGCTCGAAGACGTCTTTTGAAGGATCACACCAATGAAACCAATGCTGATCGGTGGCGAATGGATCACCACATCGCACGGTATCGAGAACATCAATCCCTCGGATATCCACGATATTGTTGATGTTTACGCCCAGGCAGGGAGAGCCGAGACGCAGCAGGCCATAGCTGCTGCAGAAGCGGCAGCTCCGGAATGGGCTCTCAGTGGCCCTCAGGAAAGGCATGATATTCTTCACCGCGCGGGTGATGAAATCCTGGCGCGAAAGCAGGAGCTTGGCGCACTGCTGGCTCGAGAGGAAGGCAAAATCTTGCCTGAAGCGATCGGCGAGGTCGCACGAGCAGGGCAGATATTCCTGTTTTTCGCAGCTGAGGCATTGCGCCAGCGTGGTGAAGTTGTGGCGTCTGTCCGTCCAGGCGTCGGGATCGAAGTCACGCGCGAACCCGTCGGCGTGGTTGGCATCATAGCGCCGTGGAATTTCCCGATTGCAATCCCGGCCTGGAAGATCGCGCCGGCACTTTGTTATGGCAACACGGTCGTGTTCAAGCCGGCTGAACTGGTGCCGGGTTCTGCTTGGGCGCTGGCTGATATATTGCACCGCGCCGGTGTGCCGGCAGGCGTGTTCAACATGGTCATGGGCCCTGGCTCGGTTGTCGGACAAAGCATGCTGGATGATCCGCGCATTGACGCGATCAGCTTCACTGGCTCGCAGGCCACCGGCGCACGCGTGGCCAGCGCCAGTCTGCCCTTCCTGCGCAAGATTCAGTTGGAGATGGGTGGCAAAAACCCGTTGGTGGTTCTTGATGATGCCGATCTGGATATTGCTGTGAATTGTGCCGTTGATGGCGCGTTCTTCTCCACCGGGCAGCGCTGTACCGCCTCATCGCGTTTGATCGTCACACAAGCAATTCATGACCGGTTTGTGAGCGCGGTTGCGGACCGGCTTGCTGCGCTGCGAATAGGGCACGCATTGGATGCTGAGACGGATATTGGTCCGGTGGTTGATGCGACCCAGCTGGCTCAAGATCTGGATTACATTGCTATCGCACGGTCACAGGGTGCACATTTGCGGTCTGGTGGTGACCTTGTTCGTCGTGAGACGGAAGGTTACTTTTTGGCTCCTGCGCTATTGACCGAAACCGTCCCCGATATGCGGATCAACCGCGAGGAGGTCTTTGGGCCTGTCGCCTCGGTCATCAGGGTACGGGACTATGAGGAAGCCCTGTTTGTCGCCAATGACATTGAGTTCGGTCTGAGTGCGGGTATCTGCACCACAAGTCTGAAATATGCTAATAATTTCAAGCACAAGGCACAAGCTGGCATGGTCATGGTCAATCTGCCGACAGCCGGCGTCGACTATCATGTACCGTTTGGCGGACGCAAGGCTTCGAGCTATGGCCCACGTGAGCAAGGCAGCCATGCCGCTGAGTTTTTCACCATTGTAAAGACGGCTTATACCGCGGCTTGAAACAAGTTTTCACCTTCTTTTGCACAATGAACGCCAGTATCGAAAAATAACCTAGAGTATGAATATCGACCAAAGCAGCTTGCCATGCGCGGGTTTATAGCCCCACTTTGGCAAGTGTTATGGGAGCACTGATACGCTGACGCCACGGCGCAGCACGATTTGGGAGGATCGATCGGTGAGCTATGCAATTTCTGTATACCACGGTGAATTTGGACGTGCTGCGCTGTATCATCTGGATAAAACAATTGTTACCCACGCGCACCGCGAGGGGCATTTGATATTTTATGTTGATGGTGCCGAGGCTCAGGTTGAGGTCGGGGAGGAAATGACCGACGTCACCCCTGGTTACGGCACTGCAATCAGCCCGTGGGAGCCGCACAGTTTTCAGCTGGAAGAGGGCACTGCCCAGCTTTGTCTGGTGCTGTATATCAAGCCCATGTGGTTTCTGGAAAACAGCCCGTCTGCAGAATTCGCGTTGCGGTTCGGTACGTCCAGGCTACGTTTGACGCCCGGTATCAGTGATTTTATCCGCCGCCTGACGTCTCTTCTATTGAATGATGATGAGCGGGGACAGTTTGATCAGCTGCTGTTTGGACTGGCGAAAGCCAGTTTTGACCATTCATGGAAGACAGTGGCCGAGAATTGCCGCACGGAATCGTTGCGCCGTTTCACTGATTTCAGGGTGCGACGATCACTTCGTCTGATTCAGGAATGCGTCGGCGACAATCCCGAACTCGAAGTGCTGGCGCGGCAGGTCGGGTTGTCACGGCCGCATTTTTTCAAGTTGTTCAAACAGCACATGGGCGTCACGCCAAATGTTTACATGAACACGTTGCGATCCGAACGTGCGATTGACTTTCTGCTGACGGGGCGCAAGTCGATCACCGACATTGCTTTTGATCTGGGGTTCTCGTCACAGGCGAGTTTTACCCGGTTTTTCTCGTCCAATGTCGGCATATCACCCAGTGACTATCGACGGGTTGCTCACGTTAACTCGCCGTCTTTTCCGATGATGTGAAACCCGAACAGACTCGTGGGTATGCAGTTTGGACAGCCGAACACCTATTGTCCGCTCATGGCTCCACACCGGAGTTGAGGAGGAGATAATAGGTGAATAATGGTCGCCCCAAGGATGGCGCGGTTGTGCCGGACTCGCACAACGGGCCAATCAGGAAGTTTGCCAGTCGGCATCCGGTCTGGTCGGCGGTCATTGTTCTGGCGGTCGCCGTACTGCTCTGGTTGGTGTTTGCGATATGGCCCGAGGGTCTGGTCGACGCTATCGGCAATAAGAAAATCTTTCTCAACGCCCTGTTCAACGGGATAACCCTCGGCGGGCTCTATTTTCTCGTCGCCAGCGGTTTTACCCTGATTTTCGGTCTTATGCAGAACGTGAACCTGGCGCACGGCACGCTCTATTTGCTGGGCGGCTATGTGGGGTTTCATGCAGCCAAGATCACTGGCTACTGGCTGCTGGCGTTTCCTGTTGCCTTCGTCGTTGTCGGGGCATTCGGCATCTTGCTGCAGATGTTTGTATTTCGGCGGATGGAAGGTGAAGACCTCCGTCAGACTCTGGTGACAATCGGTATTTCCATCGTGGTTGCGGATCTGATGCTCTGGGGTTTCGGCGGCGACTTCATCAACATATCGCCCCCGCCCTGGCTGTCCGGTCCGGTAACGACGTTTCTGGTCACCGCGCAGCGCAGCTCGGGTGAACTCGTGATGCTCAAGTACCCGATGGTTCGTATCGTCATCTTTGCGGCCGCCGTTGTGTTGGGCATCGCCATGTGGCTGGCGCTCAACAAGACGCGCATCGGCATGATGATCCGCGCCGGTGTGGATGATCGCGAAATGCTGTCTGCTACAGGCGCCCGTATCCAGATTGTCTTTGTTGGCGTGTTTGCCTTTGGTGCGGGGCTGGCGGGTATGGCCGGTGTTGTCGGTGGAACCTTCCAGTCGATCGCGCCGGGCGAGGATATCCGTTTCCTGCTTGCCAGCCTTGTCGTTGTTATCGTCGGCGGGATGGGATCAATTCCCGGAGCTGCGCTGGGGGCTTTGCTGATCGGTTTGGCCGAGCAGTTCGGCTCTGTCTACTTCCCGACTTACGCCGTTGTGCTGACTTTCGTCATCATGATTGTCGTGCTGGCATTCCGCCCGCAGGGCCTGTTGGGAAAGGCGTAGACTATGGCTAATCTCGACAGAACCGAAAATACCACCAGCGAGACGCGGAACTGGCTTGAGCGAGTGCCGCCCGCCTATTGGGCGCTCGGGCTCATCCTTCTGATCGTTCCCGCTTTCGTCAGTGACTTTGTCATGTTTCAGATCTTTGGATGGAGTTTCATCCTTGGGCTGATCGCGCTCAGTTTGATGTTTCTGGGTGGCTATGGCGGCATGGTCAGTCTGGCACAGATGGCCTTGGCTGGCTTTGCCGGCTACATGCTTGCCATCTTCGGAGACAGTGCCATTACCGGTATTTCGCAGAGCTGGCCCTGGTGGATCACCATTCCGCTTGCCCTGGCTTTGACGGTTGTCGTCTCTTGCGCGGTCGGGTGGCTGGCTGTGCGCACCGTTGGCATCTACACCATCATGATCACGCTCGCGATCGCGGCAGCATTTTTCTATTTTACCCGGCAGAACTATGATCTGTTCAATGGCTTCCAGGGGTTCAACTCGGTGCTGCCGCCACAGCTCTTTGGTGTGGATTGGCGTGGCCCGGTTGCCTTCTACTACCTCTCGCTGTTCTGGGCAGTCGTAAGCTATGGCTCTGTACTCTATGTCAGCCGCGCCCCTTTCGGTTTGGCGCTTCAGGGTGTCCGCGACAATCCGCGCCGGATGGCCGCACTTGGCTACAACGTTACAGCCCACCGGGTTGCCGCCTATGCATTTGCGGGATTGATCGCCGGGATCGGCGGGATCCTGCTGACCTGGCAATCGTCACAGATTTCGCCGGGTACGGTCGGAATCGGGCCTGCCATCGACATTCTGATCATTGCTGTGATCGGCGGTCTTGGCCACCCGATAGGGGCCTTCATCGGCGCGTTCATCTATGTCCTGCTCAAGACCTTCGCCGTGGATGTGTTGGTGGCCCTTGGCCTGGCTGGCGAGCGCTTCCAGCTGGTCATCGGGATTGGATTTCTGCTCATCGTCTTTTTCTCGCCCGACGGCATTTTAGGTCTGTGGGCGCGCCTGCGCGCACGCAGCAACCGCGATCCGCTGACCGGCAAAGACCGCGGGGCTGATCAGTCATGAATATTGCGACACTCAACACTGGGCAGTCCGGGGTCGACAAGGGGGCTGGTTTTGCGCTGGAGCTGCGCGATGTGTCCAAATCATTTGGCGCGCTTCAGGCGCTTGCCGACATCAACATTCAGGTTGCGCCAGGCGAGCGTCGCGCGGTGTTGGGGTCGAACGGAGCAGGCAAGACCACGCTGTTTAACTGCATCACTGGCGATTTTGCGCCGACCACCGGTGCGATCCGGTTTTTTGGCGAGGATGTTACCAGTTTTCCGGCTCACGAGCGCATTCGGCGCGGGCTGCGGCGAACCTATCAGATATCGCTGCTGTTTAACGGACTGACGGTCATAGATAACGTCTATTTGGCCTGCCGTGGCGTATCGCGCGGGCGGTTTTCGTTCATCAGGCCGCGCCGCTCTGATCCGCTTGTGCAGACTGCCGAGGAGCTGGTTGCGACGGTCAATCTGTCAGATGTGCGCAATACCAAGGTCAGTGATCTTTCCTATGGTCAGCAACGCCAACTTGAGATCGCCATGGCGCTGTCGGGCGCTCCGCGGTTCATCCTGTTTGACGAGCCGGCCGCGGGACTGTCACCCACAGAGCGTCGCGAGTTGGTCAACATTCTCAACCGGCTGCCAAGTCATGTCGGTTTCATCATCATCGAGCATGACATGGATGTTGCTCTGCGGGTCAGCGAACGCGTCACCATGATGCACAATGGCCGCATCTTCAAGGAAGGCAAGCCTGCCGAGATTGAGGATGATCCCGAAGTCCAGGCGCTCTATCTGGGAGGTGAAGCCCATGGCTAAATCCCGCTCCGGTACACCTTCACTCGAGATCCGGGACCTCAATGTCACCTATGGCCAGTCTCATGCCTTGCAGGGCGTAGACCTGACGCTCGGATCAGGCGTTCTGTCTGTCGTTGGCCGGAATGGGATGGGCAAGACAACGCTCTGCAAAGCCATCATGGGGCTGGTTCCCACAGCATCCGGATCGATTGCGTTTAACGGGCAGAATCTTGCTGGAATGCTTTCTTCCGAAATTGCCCGCCTGGGCATCGGCTATGTGCCGCAGGGCAGGCGGCTTTGGAAGTCCTTGACGGTGGATGAACATCTGCGGCTGGTCGCGACCAAGGGCGGAGCCTGGACGCCTGAACGGATCTACAGCGTCTTTCCGCGGTTGGCGGAACGCAAGTCGAATGGCGGCGCACAATTGTCCGGCGGCGAGCAGCAAATGCTGGCAATCGGCCGTGCGTTGCTTCTCAATCCAAAACTGCTGGTCATGGATGAGCCGACCGAGGGACTGGCGCCTGTCATCGTCAATCAGGTTGCCGATATGCTGGTCAACCTCGGACGTGAGGGCGATGTCGACGTTCTGGTGATCGAGCAGAATATCGGTGTGGCCTGTTCCGTGGCGGAGCAGGTCGCCATCATGGTCAATGGCAAGGTCAATCGGGTCATGGATGCCGGGTTGTTGGCCGCTGACCGCGACCTGCAGCAGGCATTGCTCGGAGTTGGCCGGCACGCGCATGACGAGACCCCCACCAGCGAAACCCCGGAAATGCGACCGAGTGCTCCGCAAGCACAGAAGATCACCAAGGTTTACCTGTCCAATCCGAAGGTGCCGACCAGGTGGAGCACGCCTGCTCCGATTAACGTCATTCTGCATTCGGCAAGGACCATCACGCCGGAAACCGCAGTGACCAAGGCCGCTATGCCTCGCACCGAGACCGGGCGCACGGGCATCGTCTACATCTGCGGCACGCTTGACACCAAGGGCGAAGAACTGCGCTTCATGCGCGATATCATCAAGGCGCAGGGCGTCAGGGTGGCGCTGGTGGATTTGTCGACCAGCGGCAAACCCTCAGGCGCTGAAGTGTCGCCGACGGCCGTGGCGGGGTTCCACCCGCGCGGTACCTCCGGCGTGTTTACCGGTGATCGTGGCACGGCTGTCGCAGGCATGACCCTGGCTTTTGAGCGCTGGATTGCGCAGCGGAGTGATGTGGCAGGCCTCCTGGCCGCTGGCGGCTCGGGCGGGACGGCCATTGTCGCACCGGCGTTTCGCGTGCCGCCGGTCGGTGTGCCGAAAATTATCGTCTCGACGGTGGCGTCCGGAAACACGGCCCAGTATGTCGGCCCGTCCGACATCACCATGATACCATCGGTTGCCGATGTGCAGGGGATCAATTCTATCACCCGTGAAGTCTTGGGAAATGCCGCCAATGCGATGGCAGGCATGGCCAAGGCGCGGAGTGCTGCCAAGCCGGTCACGGACAAGCCGGCGATCGGTCTGACCATGTTTGGCGTAACGACGTCTTGCGTCCAGGCTGTCGCAGCACAGCTTGATGCTGATTATGACTGCCTGGTTTTCCATGCCACCGGCACCGGCGGGCGGGCAATGGAAAAGTTGGTGTCCTCAGGCATGCTGTCAGGGGTTCTGGATCTGACAACCACAGAAATTTGCGACATGGTCGCCGGTGGTGTGTTTGCCGCCGACGACACCCGCTTTGACGCGATCATCGCCAGCGGTCAGCCCTATATCGGCGCTTGTGGTGCATTGGATATGGTCAATTTCAACGCGCCGGAAACTGTGCCTGATCGCTATCGCGGTCGACTGTTCTACGAGCACAACCCACAAATCACCCTGATGCGGACCACCGTCGACGAGAACATCGCCATGGCACGGTTCATCGGTGAAAAACTCAACCAGATGAACGGAGCCGTGCGTTTCTTCCTGCCCGAAGGCGGCGTCTCGGCGCTCGATGCACCGGGCAAGCCGTTCTGGGATCCTGCGGTCGACAAGGCCTTGTTCGAAACGCTCGAACAGACCGTGCGCCAGACAGCAAACCGACAGCTGATCCGGGTTCCGCACAACATCAATGATCCGGCATTCGCCGAACTCGTGGTCAAGACTTTCCGGTCTTTCCATGCCCGTCCTTCCAGACCAGCCAAGAGAGCCTGAAACATGTTTGACCGAAATGTCCTGATGACGAAATTTCGTGCAATGCGCGATGCTGGAGAGCCGATTATTGGCGGCGGCGCCGGCACCGGGCTGTCAGCCAAGTGTGAGGAGGCCGGCGGTATTGACCTGATCGTGATCTACAATTCGGGTCGTTACCGGATGGCCGGGCGCGGCTCACTCGCCGGGCTGATGCCCTATGGCGACGCCAACAGCGTGGTGATGGATATGGCGGGAGAAGTTTTGCCCGTGGTCAAAAACACCCCTGTTCTGGCCGGTGTGTGCGCTTCGGATCCTTTCCGGATGATGGACAAGTTTCTCGACCAGGTGAAGGACGCCGGGTTCAGCGGCGTGCAGAATTTCCCAACAGTGGGCCTGATCGACGGCAACTTCCGCGCCAATCTGGAAGAGACAGGAATGTCCTACCAGCTCGAGGTGGACATGATCGCCATGGCCCATGAAAAGGACATGCTGACGACACCTTACGTGTTCTCGGAAGCCGATGCTGCAGCGATGGCGGGTGCTGGCGCAGACATCATTGTTGTTCATCTCGGATTGACGACTGGCGGCTCCATCGGGGCGGAAACAGGGGTAAAGCTCGCGGACGCACCGGCGCTGACGGATGCCTGGGCCAAGGCGGCACTGGACGTCAATCCTGACATCATCGTGCTTGTGCATGGTGGCCCGGTCGCTAGTCCGGAAGACGCTGAATTCGTTCTCAAGAACACCAAATATTGCCACGGTTTTTACGGCGCTTCTTCGATGGAGCGGCTTCCAACCGAGCTCGCGCTGACCGCGCAAACCCAGAAATTCAAACAAATCGGCCGCTAAGGCCCAAGACGACAGGCGCAGGTGCGCAGGAGGATAGACATGACCGGAGAACTCATAGGACAGCTGATATTGTGGCTGATCATGGCCGTGATCGTGATCTTCATCGCCTACTGGGTGATGAACTGGCTATATCGGCGGTCGACCAAGGAAATCGCCTTTGTCCGTACCGGCTTTCTCGGCGAGAAAGTCGTGATCGACGGCGGCGCATTCGTTTGGCCGATCATCCACGACATCACGCCGGTCAACATGAACTCCATGGACCTGCATGTGGTGCGCGAGAAAAGCAACGCGCTGATCACCAAGGATCGGATGCGGATCGATATTGAAGCGTCATTCTATGTGCGCGTCGAGCAGAGCCGCAAGGCTGTAACCCTGGCGGCATCGACCCTCGGTCGGAGAACGCTGGAACCAGAGCGCATCCATCAGTTGCTGAACGGCAAATTCGTATCCGCGCTGCGCGCCGTGGCCGCCGACATGACGATGGAAGAGCTGCATGAGAAGCGCGGTGGGTATGTCAACCGCGTGATGGAAATGGCGCAAGAGGGGCTCAACAAGAACGGGCTCGAACTTGAAAGCGTCGCTATCCTCGATATCGATCAAACCGACATCGAGTATTTCAACCCCTCCAACCGCTTTGACGCGGAGGGCCTGACTTCGGTGATCGAGGCCACCGAGGGCCGTCGCAAGCTGCGCAACGACATTGAGCAGAGCACGATGCTGCAAATCCGTACCCGTAATCTGGAGGCGGAAAAAGAGTCACTCAATATAGAGCGCGAGAGCGAGAGTGCCCGCCTGGTGCAGGAACGGGAAATTGAATTCAGCCGGGCCCAGCAGCGCACGGACCTTGCCCGCGAACGTTCTGAACGGGAGAAGGAAGCCGAACACGCTACCCTTTCGAGCCGCGAGGCGATAGAGACCGCACGGATTTCCAATGATGAACAGATCGCAACTGCGCGGATCTCTTCCGAACGGCGCATTCGCCAGCAGGAGATTGAACGTCAGCAGGTGATCGACGAGGCCGAAATATCGACCCGTCAAAGCATCGAGAAAGCCAGGATTTCACAGGAGAAAATCCTGACCGAAGCCCGCATCCAGACCAATCTGGACACAGAGTCCGCCGATATTGCAGCCAAGGAAACGATAGAGAAGGCCCGCATCGCACAGGACCGTGTGTTGACCCAGGCCCGTATCGCCAAGGAACTGGAAACCGAATCGAGCGAGATCGATCGCAAGCAGAAAATCGATGCCGCCGGAATCACCGCGCAAGAGATGATCGAGAAGGCAAAGATCGCGCAACAGCAGGAGATCACAGAGGCCCGGATCGGGCTGGAGCGCTTGACACGCGAACGCGAAATCGCTCGCAACCTTGCCATTGAAGAGGCCGAGATCGCTGCACGCGAAGCATCCGAGAAGCTGCGCATTGCCCAGGAGAAGTCTGTCTCCCAGGAGCGGATTGCAGCAGACAAGGCAACCCGCACGCTGGAAATCGAGCGCAGAAAGATACTCGAAGAAGCCGAGATTGCTTCGCAACAGGCAACTGAATCCGCCAAGATTGCACGCGAGAAGAGGCTCACTGCCGATCGGATCGCTTCCGAGTTGGAAACCCAGGGTCTGGAAATCGATCGCCGCAGAACACTCGAGACTGCGGAAATCGCAGCCACGGAAATCACGTCGCGTGAACGTATCGGGCAACAGGAACGTCTTCGTGCGTTGGAAATTGCCCGCAACGAGGCCATCGACCAGGCTGAGATTGCAAGCCGCGAGGCTGTCGAAAAGGCGCGAATTTCCACCGAAGCACGCACCGCAGTGGAGCGTATCGAGAACGAAGAACGCACCAAGGAACGCGATCTGGCCCGCGATGTGGCCATTGCCCACGCCGAAACCGCCAAGCAGGAAGCGGTCGAGGCCAAGCGTATCGCCAAGGAAAAGAAACTTGCTGCAGAGCGTATCGCCTACGAGCAAGACATGCGCGAACGCGAGATTGCCCGCAACAGCGCCGTCGAAATGGCCGGCGTTTCTGCACAGCAACTTCTCAACGCCGCCAAGATCAACGAACAGGGCAGGACGCGCGCTGCCGAGATTTCACGGGATGCGGAAATTCGCAGCCGCGAGATCGAGAAGCAGGAGGCCATCGAAGCCGCCGAGATTTCGAGCCGTCGCCTGATCGATGGACAGAGGATCGAGAAGGAGACAGAGACAACGGTTGAAAAGATCGCTCGCGACCAGAAGATCCGGGATCTCGAAATTGCCCGCAACAAGGCACTCGACGGGGCTCAGATCGCTGCCGACCAGGCCATCGAAGCGGCAAAGGTCTCCAAACAGAAGACCGTGGATGCAGAAAAGATCCTTGCCGAACAGGAACTCGAATCCAGAAAGCTCGATCGGAAAAAGGTTCTCGAACAGCTCGAAATCGCCCGTGTGCAGGTTCTGCGCGAGGCCGAGATCGCCAGCCAAGAAGAGATCGAGCGTGCTCGCATAGCATCTGAGCGGGGGCTGGACGACGCGCGTATCGGCCACCAGACCGAGCGCCGTCGTCTTGAAATATCCCGCGAGCGGGCTGTCGAAGAGGCCACAATGGAAAAAGCCATCGCGCTTTACCAGAAGTCGCTTGATCAAAGCGCAGCCGCAATCGAGGCCGACAATGCCCGTGCGCGTGCTGTTGAAGCATCCGAGAAGGTGAAGACCGCCGGCGACAAGGAAATCGCCATGCGCGCCAAATCAATTGGCGTCACTGCAGCCGAACTCGACGCAGATCGCAAGCGCATCGGTGCGGAAGCCGAGAAGATCCGCGCCGCAGTCGAGGCAGAAGCCCAGAAGCTCATCAACGAGGCCGAGAATGTTCTCACCGATGGCGCACGCACAAGCCTGTTCAAGCGCAAGATGCTCGAGCATGTGGAAGGCATCGTGGCCGCATCCGCCAAGCCGCTTGAGAAGATCAATGATATCCGGATCATGCAGTTGGGTGGCTCTGGTACTCAGGGTCTCGACTGGGCCAATGGTGGAAACGGCGGCAGCGGCGGTGGCGGCGGTTCGCCCAGCCCCACCGACGAGGTCATGAACTCTGCCCTGCGCTACCGCGTCCAGGCGCCGTTTGTGGACAGTCTGCTGAGCGATATCGGCATTGACGGCGCCAACATCGCGCGCTCGGACATCTTCCGCAATGCAAGCGACATGACGCGCGCGGTTACGGAATCCAACCGCTCGAAATCGTCTGCCAAGAAGGATGAGAAGTAATGGCACGTGTCTTTGTCTCATCTGTCATCAATGCCGAAGCCAGCGTTGTCTGGGACCGAATCCGCGATTTCAACGCGATGCCAAAATGGCACCCGCGCATTCGCGACAGCCGGATCGAGGAGGCTCTGCCGTCCGACAAGATCGGATGTATCCGCAACTTCCATCTGCAAAATGGAGACATGATCCGCGAACAACTGGTCGGCATGTCGGACTATGACCTGTTCTGCAGTTACGTGATGCTGGAAGGGCCGATGCCGCTCTGGGATTACATGGCCACGTTGCGGTTGACGCCAGTCACTGACGGCAGCCGGACGTTTGCGGAGTGGTCAGCGGAGTTTTCCTGCGATCCAGCCAACGAAACCGATCTCACCGATGGCATTGCAGCCAATGTGTTCAAGGGCGGCTTCGATGCGCTTAAACGGCACTTTGGCGGTTGAACCATTCGGTCGAAACGAAGTTGAAGTAGGGAACCACGGTCATGGCTAAGGTCATTCGCAGCACGATTCTACCGGCACCGATCGGGTGGTCTGGGGCGTTCTGCGCGATTTCAACGGACATGACCGCTGGCATCCTGCGGTGGCGACCAGCGAAATCGAGCGTGGGCGGGATGCGGACCGGGTCGGAAGCATTCGTCACTTCAAGCTGACAGACGGATCGGAACTGCGCGAGCAACTGTTGACGCTCAGCGATGCCGAGACCGCCTACAGCTATTGCCTGCTCGATACACCGGTTCCGCTGTTCAACTATGTCAGCCATCTGCGGCTCATTCCGGTGACCGAAAGCGACTACACGTTTTGGGAGTGGGAAGGGCGGTTCGATACGCCAGCTGATCAGCAAGACGCCATGGTGCAGCTGGTTGGCACAGATATTTACGAAGCAGGCTTCGGAGCGATCCGGACGCACTTGGGATTGGAGAGCTGACATGCTGTCAGTCGAAACATATCAAACCATGACTGAAGCGGCAGGCGCCATGACTGACCGGGCACGCTATCTCGGCGGCGGAACTTTGGTCATGCGTGCGGTCAACTATGGCGACCAGAGTTTCGACCGGATCATCCGGTCGCGCCAGATCGAGCGGTCCATCCAGTCGGAGTCCGGCGGCATACGCATCGGAGCCGGCGCAACCATGGCCGACATATTGGCGTCGCGGGATGTTGCCTACTTGCACCCGGTGGCAAGATTGATCGGTGGCCCGGCAATCCGCAACATGGCAACTGTTGGAGGCAATCTGTTTGCACCCAATCCCTACGGTGATTTGGCCACAGCCTTGCTGGCGCTTGACGCGAAGGTTGTCATGACAAACGGACAGACCGAGCCAATGGAAACTTTCCTTGCGGGACGCTCTCACGTCCGCAACCTTGTGACCGCCGTCATTGTTCCTTCGGTCAGTGAAAACGAATTCCGGTATTCCAAAGTCAGCCGCGTCAAACCAAAGGGCATTGCCATGATGTCGATTGCCGCCTGGTTGCGCCGTGGCGATGTTCGGCTGGCCTGGGGCGGCATGGGGCCGACACCGCTGCGGTCAAAAGCTGCCGAGCGGGTTTTCAATGGCGGTGCGCAGTTGGATGAAGCCGGCATCGCTCCCGCACTCGCGGTCTGCACGCAGGATCTGCAACCGGTCGATGATGCCCTGGCCACGGCTTGGTATCGTCGCGAAGTAGCCCCGGTTCATCTCAAACGCCTGTTGCTGAACGGAGGGCGCCGCTGATGGCCAAGTCCCCAATCACCTTTACCCTCAACGACAGTGAAGTGGCGCTTTTTGCCGACCACGGCGCGCCGCTGATCGATGTCTTGCGCCGCGGCGTCGGAGATCTGACTCCGAAGCAGGGCTGTGCCCAGGGCACCTGCGGGGCCTGCACCGTGCTGATCGACGGCCAGCCGCATCTGTCTTGTCTAACGCTTGCCGAAACCGTCGAAGGCCGTCGCATCGACACTGTTGGCGGACTGGCAAATGGTCAGCACCTCGATGTGTTGCAGACCACCTTCATGGAAGGTTTCGCCGCACAATGCGGATTTTGCACATCGGGCATGCTGCTCGCCGCAAAATCGCTTCTGGAGCGGGTTCCCAATCCGGACCGCGCCGAGGTGATCGAGGCGATTTCAGGAAATCTGTGCCGCTGCACCGGTTATGAGCCAATCGTCGACGCCATCCTTTTGGCAGCTGAAAAATTGCAGGGGAGGGCCGTCTGATGTCATCCGTCGAATTCCGCAAAGACCTGTTTGCCAGCGAGCGTGACGATACTCTCAAGGAGATTGGCAAGCCGACGATCCGCCAGGACATTCTCGGTCATGTTACCGGCCGCACGCAGTTTTACGATGACCATCTCTTCGATGGTTTGCTGCACATGCGCGCCGTCCGCTCACCGCATCATCACGCGCAGATCAGATCCATCGACACCTCGGCGGCCGAACGCATGCCGGGTGTACGCCGGGTCGCAACAGCCAAGGATGTGCCGCACAATCTCAACACGCTGTTGTCGCTGATTGGTTTTGGCCGTGATGATGAACCGCTGTGCGCCCATGACAAGGTCCGCTATGTTGGTGAGGCCGTCGCTTGGGTGATCGCCGATACCGAACGCCAGGCACGCGATGCATGTGCTGCGGTCCGGGTGGACTACTCGGTCCTGCCGCATGTTCTGGATCCGGAAGAGGCGTTGAAGCCGAATGCGCCGGTGGTCAATGAGGTCTATCCCAACAATACATTCGACTACCACAACACCTATGATCACCAGAAACTGCGCTTTGGCGATGTCAACGCCGCCTTTGCTGGCGCTGATCATGTGATCGAGGCCGAGTATCAGATGTCGCCGATCGAGCAGGCGCCGATGGAAACCTGCGGAGCAATCGCTGCACCGGAAACCAACGACCGGTTCGTCTGCTACACCAATACCCAGGCGCTGTTCTTCTCGCTGGGGACAACCGCCAAATTGCTCGACATGGCGTCGTCGCGTTTGCACTTCATCGGCGGCACTGTCGGCGGAGGCTTTGGTGGCAAGGTGGATTCGGTGGTCGAACCGACTGCTGTTCTGGGGTCCATGCTGACCGGACGGCCGGTGAAGTTTGCCTGGGATCGCTATGAGGAAATGCAGGTCGGGGCACCGCGCGGTGCGGAGCGCTGGCGGCTCAAGGACGGGCTGACGCGCGATGGAAAGATCATCGCGCGCGAGTTCACCGGTTTCTTTGACAGTGGTGCCTATATGCGGCTTTCGCCCTACGCCATCATCAAGGGTGTCGGGCATCTTCCTGGCCCGTATTTCATTCCGAACGTCGCCGCCAACGTCTATTGCTGCATCACCAACCGGACACCGGCAACAGCCATGCGCGGCTTCGGCATTACCGCGGTCGATTTTGCCATTGAGTGTCAGATGGACCGGGGAGCCGAAGCTGTCGGCATGAACCCGATCGAGTTCCGCATTCTCAATGCCTATCGCGACGGCGACATGAAGGCGCACCGGCGCAAGGCCAAGAACACAGCCTTGATCGAATGCTGCCAGGTTGCTGCCGGCAAGGCCAATTGGCCGATCTCTGCCGATACAGCAGCCCAATCATCTCTGGTTGGCGGCGGAACACCGGAGCGGACCGCAATCCCGGAAACGGTCACTGATTCGGAAGGCCGCATTGGCGAACGCCGCAATGGCCGTACCAGCAGCACATCGCCCGCCACCAACGGCACCGGGCGTGTGCCGGCAGCGACCCATGGTGAAGCAATCGTCGGCGCGCCGGTGCAAAATCCCGACATGCAGATCGATGCCGAGCGGATCGGCCACAAGATGGGGGCCGCACCGGTCAGCCCGCCTTCGGCCCCTCCGCCCAACGCACCTTCACGACCAACTGCGGCGTCACCGGTTCAAGCGCCACAGGCCACACCACCAATTGCTGCACCATCAAGTCCAGCCCCCAATTACACGTCGCCAGCTCCGCCTGTGCCGCCAGCACCAACACCGGCTCCGGCACAAGCTGCGCCATACGCGCCTGCCGAACCATTCTCGCGCGGCGTGAAGCGCCCTGGTTCCTCTCCCTTTACCTCCGGCATCAGGAGACGCTGATATGGCCATTCACAAGGGTCGCGGCTTTGCCTGCATCAATTATCCGATCGGCATGAACCTTGGCGGTGATCCCTCCCAGGCTCTGGTTCACTCAACCCCGGACGGCAAATTCATGGTCGCTCTGTCCTCGATCGATCTCGGGCAGGGAATGAAGTCGGTGACCCGGCAGATCGCGGCGGAAACGCTGGGTGTTCCGGTCGCTGATGTCTATGTCGATACCGCCGACAGCGATACCGGTCCGCACTGCATGGGGTCCTTCGCCTCTCGCGGTACGCACCGGGTCGGCAACGCCGTCATCCGGGCTGCTGCGGAAGCACGCAAGCAGATGATGGAGGCTGCGGCTGAAGAACTGGAAGTCAATGCCAGCGATCTTGATACTGACGGCAAGGGCAACATTCATGTCAAAGGCGCGCCGAGCCGATCAATCACGGTGGCCGAAACCGCCATCGCTGCACAATTCAAACAAGGACGGACATTGTCGGGGCGAGGGATATTTCTGATCCCGCCCTCCCAGGCTGATGCCGATACCGGCGAGATGACGCCTGTCACCTGCTTTGCCCATGCCGCCCTGGTGATCGACCTCGAAGTCGATGATGAAACCGGCGAGGTCGAAGTCAAAGAGATCAATTCTGCCTATGAAGTCGGCCGGGCGTTGAACCCCAGATTGGTCGAGCAGCAACTGATCGGTGGGGCATGGATGGGCGTCAGCCACGCACTCTATGAAACGACCGAACCCTATTATCCGGTGCGCGAGCATGGGCCGGAGGACTTCAACACTTACCTTATGCCCGGACCCGGCCAGATCGTGCCGCACAACATCGCTGTGCTTGAACGGCCGGCTGAGGACGCGCCTTTCGGTGGCAAGGGACCCGGTGAAATGTGCGCCAATCCGGTGCTGCCTGGGATTGCCAACGCGATCTACAACGCGATTGGCATTCGTTGCGACCGCCTGCCGATCACGCCGGAAAAGATCCTGCGTGGCCTGCGCGAAAATGGTGGCGCCAAGCCCAAAGGGATGCCTGCCTGATGGCTGTCGTGCCCAACATATCGGGGATAACAGATCCCGTCGGCTTGCAGAGTGCTCTCATCGACGCGCAGTACCTAGCTGACGATGCGTTGGCCACAACCGCCTATCTGGCGCTGGCGCTTGGCAAGCCGCTGCTGCTGGAAGGTGCGCCCGGCGTCGGCAAGACCGAAGCCGCCAAGGCTCTGGGCGGAGTTCTCGGACGCAAGGTCATCCGTCTGCAGTGTTTTGAAGGCATTGATGCTGCAGCAGCGCTTTATGAATGGAACTATCCCCGCCAGATGCTGGCGATCCGGCAGGCTCAGGACGGATTCGTCAACCTGTATTCCGAGGACTATCTGCTGGAGCGGCCACTGCTGGAGGCGCTGAGAAATCCGGAAGGGTCCTTGCTGCTGATTGACGAGATCGACCGGGCCGACCATGAGTTCGAGGCATTCCTGCTCGAGTTCCTTTCGGACTTCAGCATTTCCATCCCCGAAACCGGCACCGTGCGCGCCACCCGGCCGCCGGTCGTGGTGCTGACATCGAACCGGACCCGCGACCTGCATGAAGCGCTGCGGCGCCGCTGTGTCTATCACTGGATCGATTATCCCAACCCGGATCTTGAAGCCCGGATCGTCATGGCGCGCGCAAGCACGGTTGCCCGTGCAACGGCGGAAGCTGTTGTCGCGTCGGTGGGTCTGCTGCGCGCCGAGCCGCTGGCAAAACCGCCCGGCGTGGCCGAAACCGTGGAATGGGCCGAAGCGGCAACATTGCTCAATGCACAGGGTGCTCACTGGCCTGAAGCCTTCAAGCGCGCCATTGGCGTGGCCATCAAGGATCAGGACGATCTCGCCTATCTGTCGTCGCGTCTGGATGCGATCTTGCCGGGAGAAGCCGCATGAGCGAGCTGCCCCGGTCTCTGGAACCTTTCGTGCGGTTTTCGCAGGTGTTGCGGCAGTCCGGCTTTGCCGTCTCGCCGGACCAGACCGTGCATTTCATCGAGGGCGTCGGGCTGCTTGGGCCGCGCAACATGACCGACATTTACCGTGCCGGCCGGGCGCTGTTTGGTGTGCAGCCGGAACGGCTGGCTGAGTTTGATGCGGTGTTCAGGGCGGTGTTTCTGGATCAGGTCATCAAGGCTCCTGTGGGCGCTGATGACGATGATGAGTCTGTGGAGGCCTATGAGCCGACGCAAACCAGTGTCGAAATCGACGCTGAAGACGATGAAAGTGAAGTGGGGGCCGAGGCTGTTACCGCTGAGCGGCTTTCCCGTCGGACGCTGAGCGACGGTGACGACCGGGCCGCGCTGGACCGGCTGACGCGTGAGGCCGAGCGAGCATTGCCGCGCCGGTTGTCCTATCGCAGGCGGGCGGCCAAACGCGGCAACCGCTTCGACCTCAAACGCAGCCTGCGCGAAGCTGCGCGGCGTGATGGAGATGTGCTGCGGTTATTTGAAACCCGGCGCAAAACCCGGCAGCGGCGGATATTGCTGCTGATTGATGTTTCCGGCTCGATGAAGGAGCGGACCGAAGGGCTGATGCGTCTTGCCCACGGTGTTGTCCAGGCGGCTGACCGTGTCGAAGTCTTCACCATCGGCACGCGCCTGACCCGGATAACGGCTGCGCTGCGACCTGCGGCAACAAATTTTGCCCTGGCGCGTGCGGCTGCGACCATTGCCGATTTCGATGGCGGCACCCGCATTGGCGAAGCCTTGCAGGCCTTTCTCGCCGTGCCGCGCTATGCCGGATACGCACGCGGAGCGGCAGTGGTTTTTATCTCCGACGGTCTGGAGCGCGGTGCGCCGGAGCCGATGATTGAAGCAGTGCGAAAACTGTCCCGAAGCGCCTGGCGGCTTGACTGGCTGACCCCGCTCGCAGCCGATCCCGAATATCAACCGGCGACGGCAGGTCTGAAAGCCGTGTTGCCCATGCTCAACTATCTGGGCAACGGCGCCAACAGCCCTGAAATCGTTGACCATCTCTTGTCCCTGTCGAGGTCTGCATGATTGACGCACATCACCATATCTGGCTGCAGAAGGATCTGCCCTGGTTGCTTGGCCCGGAACGGCCGCGCATTTTCGGACCCTATGGCGCGCTGATGCGCGATTACACCATTGCCGAATACCAGTCCGATATCGCGGGAACCGGGATCACCAAGTCGGTCTATGTGCAGGCCAACTGGGCACCGAACTGGTTTGCCGACGAGGTTGCCTGGGTTCAGGACGTGGCTGACGAACATGGCCTCATCGCCGGGATCGTCGGCTATTCGGATTTCATGGCCGAAGATGTCACGCCACAGCTCGAAAAGCTCAAGAAATATTCCTTGATGCGAGGTATTCGCCAGCAGCTCCACTGGCACGAGAACCCGCTCTATCGCTTTGCCAGCGATCCCGATATCTGCCGTGCCCCACAGCTCAGCAGGAACATCGCAAAACTCGCCGACTATGGCTGGTCTTTTGATCTGCAGGTCTTTGCCGGCCAGATGGCAGCGGCGGCCGAGCTTGCGCGCTCTTGCCCGGAGGTGACCTTCATTCTGCAACACGCAGGCATGAAGGAGGACGCATCTCCGGAAGGACACAAGGTCTGGCGTGACGGCATGAAACGCCTCGCCGACTGTCCTAACGTGGTGACAAAACTGTCGGCCTTCGGGACCTTCATTCATCGCAATGATTCGGATTTTATCGCGCAGATGGTCACCGACACCGAAAAACTGTTCGGCGCCGACCGCTGCATGTTCGGGTCGAATTTTCCAATCGAGAAGCTTTGGACGAGCTATTCCGAGCTCTTCAAAGCCTTTCAGGACGCCACGGCGGGATTTTCCAAAAAGAAGAGATCCGCGATTTTCAATGATACTGCGGCTCGGGTCTACCGGCTGTAACCGTTACGAAAGGGAGGGACCATTATGGCCTTGCAAATTCACGTTCTCGACTTAGGCGATATCGAACTGGAGACCAGCTTTCTGGTTTTGGGGCATGAATGCGGACGCGTTCGGCGCGTGCCGGTTTACGGCTTTCTGATTACCGGAGGTGAATATCCGGTGCTGGTTGATACCGGCTATCGTGACAACGCCATCATGGAATCGCTTGGCATGCGCGGCCTGCAGTTCCACGACAACATGATCGAGAACCAGTTGGCCAAGCATGGCCTGAAACTGGGCGATATCCGCTATATCCTGCACACCCATCTGCATATCGACCATGCAGGCCAGGACGACAAGTTCCCGATGAACACCACGGTGGTCATCAACCGCAAGGAAATGGAATTTTCCGTCTCCGGCATCATGTTCCCACAATATCCCAAGCCCGATATCAAGCACCTTGTTGACCGGATCTATGAACCCGAAGCAATGCGGTTCCTGGATCTGGAAATCACCGGCGCGGAAGAGATCATTCCCGGTGTCTGGTGCGAGCGGGCTGGCGCCCATACCGAAGGTAGCATGAATGTCATTGTCGAGACATCGGAAGGTCTGGCCTGCATCTGTGGCGACGTGATCTATGATTTCAACGATCAGATCGTCAATCACGTCAACACCAACAACTATCTGGAACCGCGCGTGACCGGCAACCACTCGCAGACCAAGCGGGAAGAGAAGGGCGCGATCAAGAAGCTGCTCAACAACTACACCTTCCTGCTGCCAATCCATGACCGGCCTGCCAAGGTCGAGCGGCAGAAGGTTGTGGGTCGCCTTGGCATGTCCGTGCCCGGACCTTTGACCGAAACACTCCCAAGCCGGCCTTGGTTCGCCGTTTAACGGGCACGAACCCGGCCTGCCATCACGGCAGGCCGGCGCTTATCATGAGGGGATTGATATGGCTCACACAGCTGTCGCTGACGGATTTCACAAGATATTTGATGTTACCGCCCCGGTCGATCAGCTGGGGACAGGCTTCATTTTCACCGAAGGCCCGCTGTGGCACCCGGTCGAACAGACTCTGATCTTTTCCGACATGCCGGGCGATGTCCGGCGCAAATACACGCCCGGACGCGGCATCAGCGAGATTGCGCGACCGTCCAACAAGGGCAACGGCATGACTTATGATGCCGAGCTCAACTTGCTGGTTTGTGAACACGCCACCAGCTCCGTGGTGCGCATCCGGCCGGACGGCCGGCGCGAAACTCTCTGCACGCATTTCGAGGGACGTGAACTCAACAGCCCCAACGACATTATCGCCGGTCGTGACGGCTCGATCTATTTCACCGATCCGACCTTTGGGCGGCTGGAACATTTCGGTGTGCCGCGCCCGCTTCAGATGGGGTTTCAGGGGGTCTACCGTCTGCCGCCGAACCATCGGCCGGGTGATGAGCCGCAACTGGTTGTCGACCGCTACCTGTTTGGCCAACCCAACGGATTATGCTTCTCGCCGTGTCAGCGCTGGATGTGGGTCAACGACACTGATCAGGCCAATATCCGAATGTTCGATGTCGCGCCCGATGGAAGCCTGATCAATGGACGGGTCTTTGCCGGCGGGATCAAGGATGATCAGCTCGCAGGTCTGCCTGACGGCATGAAGGCAGACGAGCACGGCAATGTCTATGTAACGGCACCCGGCGGTGTCTGGGTTTACTCATTCCATGGCGAATTGCTCGGCAAGATCGGATGCCCGGAGATGGTGGCCAATCTGCACTGGGGCGGCCCGGATTGGAGCACGCTTTATCTGTGCGCCACGACCTCGCTCTATTCCGTGCGAACCAAAACCCGTGGGCAACAGGAGGTTTTCATGGGCGGGCGGAGCAGCGCTGCGAAGCCTGCGCCAACAGCGCCGTCGTCTCCGGCTTCACCGGTAACCTCGCCGCTCATCGTCAAGGATCGGCTCGATTTCCGGATTGATCCGTCCCGCACGGCAATGATCCTGCAGGACCTGCAAAATGACGTCATGATCGATGGTGGCGCCTTTGCCGGTACCGGTTCGCCGGATCATGCGCGTCAGCAAAATATCGTTGCCAACGTAATAAGGCTGGCCGATGCAGCGCGGGCGAGGGGGGTAATGATCATTCATGTCTGGATGGTGCTGGAACCCGGCGCGCCTTATCTGGCTCAGCATGCGGGACTGATGCAGGGATTGAAAAAGGAAAAAGCACTGGTGCGCGATACCTGGGGCGTCAAACCCGCCCAGGGACTTGAACCCAGAGTCGGCGATCTGGTTGTCGAAAAGATGAGCATGAGCGCCTGGGAAACCTCACGGCTTGAGGCCTACCTTCACCACGGAGGTCGCGACACCATCATCAATTGCGGCAGCTGGACAAATATGAGCGTCGAGCACACCGCTCGCACCGGAGCCGACAAGGGCTTTCACATGATCGTTCCGGAAGATGCATGTTCGACCATGAATGCGGATTGGCATCAGGCATCCATCAACTACGCAATGCAGGACGTGGCAACGGTGACCCGGACAGATGCTGTGATTGCGGCTATAAGCTAAGGGCCTGCTCTCGCTGTGATCAGTAGAAGTGACCGACCGTTGATGTGACGAGAGCATCAACAAATAGGTTTCATCCGACCCCGTCTGACGGACGGGATCGGATCTTTGCTCGTTATTAAAGTCGATAGACCTGGCTCTGTTGCAAACATTTGATATGGGCGAGAAAGAAACGTTTGGGGTGCGCGGTCAGAAAGCAGCTGCCAGAGCGTCGAACTGCTCAGCAAGCGATGGATTTGGGTTGTAGGAATATCTGCCTTGTCGCTTGCGCATCATATGAACCATCTCGATACCGCCAAGCGTTATTGTCGCGCTTGAGAAAGCCTTGAAGCCGAGCATCGGCCTGACACGCCGCTTGATCCTGCGGTGATCTTGCTCAATGTGGTTATTCAGGTACTGGCTTTGCCGGATACAGATCGGCTTCGTATGAAGATTTCTCTTTTCCTGCAGTCGGCTGATCACGTCGCACGAAATGATGGCTTTCCTATTGGTCTGGCTGCCGTCAATCACAATGCGCTGCGGACGACCATGCCGATCAATAGCTTTTGTGAAGAACCGCTTGGCTGCAGCCAGGTCCCGCTGTTGGCTAAACCAGAAATCAACGGTGTGCCCGACGCTGTCGATGGCCCGATGAAGATACATCCATTGACCCCGGACCTTGATGTAAGTTTCGTCCGCATGCCATTTGCCGGTCACAGCCCGTTTCCTGCGATTGATGCGGTCCTAAATTAAAGGCGAGAAGTGCACAACCCAGCGATGGATCTTCGAATGATCTACGCTGATGCCTCGTTCCGACATCATTTCCTTCAAGTCGCGAAGGCTCAGGCCGTAGGCCAGATACCAACGAACGCACAGCAAGATGATCGACTGGTCGAAATGGCGGCCTTTGAACATTGTCATCTCCCAAAACATCGAGAGGTGATTATCGGTCGCCGGTTAGGGAAGAGTTTGCAACAGAGCCCTGAGGCGTGGGCGGTGATAAATTTCTGCAAACTTCGCATGCGCCGAAAGCCCGGCATCGCCTTTTCTCGCCGTTGAAATGCCTGATGTCAGGTCTCGGCCCGATTGTTGAGCCATCGGCCAATTTCCTATTTAGCGGCATTGCCAATGACCTTTATCGCAGCGCCATAAGATTGAAATTTGTCAGTGACGATAACTTCTGGGCGGCCATGGCGTTGAACGAATGGGTGTCAACTTGCGGACTGAATTGTGTTGCCCGTGGTCTTTCTATGACCTGCGATTGTTTTTCTGACAGTGCCCCGCCCGGAATTCCAGTACTCCGTCAGGAATTGGCTGTTACGAGCTCTGATGAGGCCGCTGACCGTTGGTTTTCTGGTTGCGGGAAATAAGTGAAATCTTTGGCGCAGCCCTCGGTTACAAGTCTCTGTGCAATCAGGCCCCCGCAACCAAAATATTTCCGGAATACGTTCACAAACAACGCCCTCACGGGCGCTTTTGGCGTTTGGTGGGGGGCATGGGCGCGAGCGGCTTGACCTGCTCCCCATGGAGTCCGCGTCTATAAGTTAGCCCTGTTCAGGTTTTGGCCTTCCTTTGACCGATTAGCATATTCCCCTGGTGTCAAACCAGCGAGGCTTGAATGCGGGCGGTAGTGGTTGAAGTCGGTGCGCCATGCTGCCACCAAATTGCGGGCATGGCGCAAGCTGTCGAATAGGCGCTCGTTCAAGAGTTCGTCCACTGCCCGGCAGTGCATGTTTACATGCACGAGAGGGGCGCATCCGGCCATTGAAGGATTCAACGAACCCGTTCTGCATTGGCTTGCCCGGCGCGATGTAGTGCCACTCGACTTTGCGGTCCTCCTGCCATTTCAGGATCGCGTTCGAGGTCAGCTCTGTCCCATTGTCACTGACCACCATGCAGGGGTAGCCCCGCATCTCGGCGATTTGGTCCAGTTCGCGTGCAACCCGGATGCCTGACAGAGATGTGTCGACAACAGCGGCCAGGCATTCCCGGCTGAAGTCATCAATCACGTTCAGGATGCGGAACCGACGTCCGCAGGTCAGGCTGTCAGACACAAAGTCCAGGCTCCACCGCTGGTTTGGCCCCTGCGGGATTGCGATCGGTGATCTGGTGCCCAGGGCACGCTTTCTGCCGCCACGCTTGCGCACGGTGAGCCCTTCTTCTTTGTAGAGGCGATACAGCTTCTTCCAGTTCACTTGCCAGCCCTCACGCCGCAGCAGGACATGCAGCCGCCGATAACCGAACCGCCGTCGTTCAGACGACAGATCCTTCAGCCGCGCCCGCAGCTCAGCATCTTCCGACCGTGTTGGCAGTA
>Ga0163215_100917_pt1 | contig 28219 bp, 31 predicted proteins | sample SynspAceP_FD_185934 | JGI IMG/M metagenome (GOLD analysis project Ga0163215, IMG submission 185934) | Saline lake microbial communities from Ace Lake in Antarctica - Synechococcus sp. Ace-P (Hybrid Assembly) | ecosystem: Environmental > Aquatic > Non-marine Saline and Alkaline > Saline | place...
TCTACAACCAGCAACTCCCACAGTCAGTTCTTCATAGTAGAACGCCCTTGCAAGCCATGAAAGACTGGCACAAACTGAAACCAGAGCTGTTTAAGAAAAACCCTTACTACCTCACGGGATGTGACAAGTATATGGCAAACGGATAATGGCAGCGTTCTGATCGAGACCCAGCTCTATTTCGATTTTAATGGCCAAGAAGTGGCGCAGTACTCGACCTTCCTTTTTGATCTTGCAGAAGGAGAAATTACGAAGGTCCAGACTACCGGAATTCCAGGACCTGACATTCTGTTCGGACTTGGCAGCAATGACCTGATCATTCCAGTTGGTTTCGCAGCGTCAGACAGCTTTCAGGATTTTGTTTTCCTGCCTACAGATGCAGATATTGCGGGCAAGGAAACTATTGTGATCCGACTATCTGATCTGGAGATTGGCGCACGGACATCTGTTTACGGGTTTGATCCGGAGGAAGACGAGATTGCGTTATGGGACGATTTCCTGACAGTCGGTTCAACTCTCACAGTTACGAGCGTGACGGTTTCTGATCTTTCAGATTTCACCATTTCTTCGGAGTTGATCAACACAGGAGCATTGAACCTCTTCGCCGTGGGTACAGACAGCGGGACAGATAGTATTTTGTTCGCAACAAACGGCACCGAAGGTGCTGCGGTTGCCGAATTCGTCGGCTTGTCAAACACGCAGCTAGCCTCTGCCAGTGTGACTGTTTTCAACGAGGCAGACCTATTGGAAACGCTTTAGTCGATCTTGAACAACGTCATTTAGGCTGTGACGGCACTGCATTGCCGCTGATTTTCGGCATTTTCGCCGATCATGATTTGTATAGCGTTAATGAATCTTGCGAGCATATAGACAAAAAGAGACCTGAGGTAGTTCAGGATCTTCCGGATATTGTGGCCGCAACCGCACAGCACGGCGAAGATGGCATCGCCGCGCAGCCCCTTGAGGGGGCATCTTGCAAGGCGGCCGTCGCTTTTCATGTGTCCGATTTCGGGTTCTATGGCGCTGCGCCGTCGGAGCAGTTTTTTGAGTTTTGGCGTCAAGCCACGTTTGGCGCCTGAGATCAGAACCTGGGTCTTTTCCACACCATGGCCACGATAGCCGCGATCGACAATGGCGAGGGCAGGACGCTGGTCCGTCAGGATTTCCACCTGTTCCAAGGCCTCCGCCAGCGTGTGCCCGTCATAGGGGTTGCCGGGCAGCGCCCGCATGCCCACCACGAAGCCTTCCTTGATCGTCGTGGCGATGCTGACCTTGGTGCCAAATTCGTACCGGACCCGTGCCTTGCCCTTGGAGATGCAATCGACGTCAGGCTCATGCAGGGCGTAGATTTTCCCGCTGCCCTTTGGGAGCTGGTGCAGCAGACGTGAGACCAGCACCAGGGTGTCGAGGACAGTCTGGCGCAAGGTGCCGACCGGTATCAGATTGAGCTGGCGACGAAGGTCACGCATGACCCGGCCAGTGTAGCCCTTCAATGTCCTCAACGCTTTGCGCATGCGCTTGAACTGACGTGCATGCGCATACCGTCCGACCTGCGTCGCTAAGGCAGGGGCTTTACGCGCATATGTCTGGCGCAGCGTGATCCCGGCCTCCTGGGCCAAAGCAACGAGCTTGGCCCGGGCCTTCTCGTAGAGCCGTGCATCGGTTGGATAGGCGATGTTCTTTTCCATGACCGTAGTGTCGATGGAGACCTGCGACAGGCTTTCATCCTTCACGACGCCGCTGGCGCGGCCCGCCTCAATCGTCTTGGTGAGTAGCCACTCGGCCCCCTCATCACCGATCCGGTCACGCCAACGGCTCAAGGAAGATGGATGGATCGGAGGACGGTGCTGGAAGAATGTTTCTCCTGTGAAATATTGGAAGTACGGGTTCTCAATCCAGCGGTCGATCACCGCCTCATCGGACAGCCGATGCAGATGTTGCAGATACATCAAGCCAGCCACCAGTCGCGGTGGCGTGGATGGCCGCCCTGTCGTTGAGGGGAAGAACCCGGCCCATTCCTGATCAAAGAACTCCCAGTCGATCAGCGCAGCCAGCTTGACCAACTCATGGCGCATGTCGATCAGATCGACGAGCCGAGGACGCAGCAGATCTTCTTGTTCAGAGGGACGATTACGGTGCTTCATGGCCAGCCCAAATTGCAGGGTTTTCAATGCAATCTTATAAAACCCTGCAAATTAAAGCTACCAAAATCGCCTCTTACATAAGCATTATCAATAGCTTGCGTGTTGTTCATGTCGGACGCTTTACACATGATCCGCCGAAAAAGGCTGGTCCGACGCGGCGCACAGGATGCGCCGGTTCGGGTCAGATATGCAGAGCCGCCCCTGTGGTCAGGGGCGGCTTCATTGAAAGCATCGCTGCATAGTGGGCATGTCTGGCGCATTCCTGACGATCTGGAGTTTGCACAAGGTTTGAAAGCTGTTCCGCTTGCCCTGTCCGAGGCACTACATGCAGCGGCATTTCTGCCTTTGGCTTTGACCAATGACAAAGTACCGCGCCCGATGATCGTGATGGCAGCGGTGCCGGATATGCCCTCGCCATTGATTGTGGATGGCCGCTTGTCGGGCAGGTATCTGCCGATGATTTTGCGGTTCTATCCGTTCCTGCCGCTGCGCGATCCGCAAGAGCCTGCACTTGTGGTCGCGGGCGATATGGGCGGCGTGCATCTGCTGCAAGGACAGGCTGGCGCTGCATGGATGCCGGTTTTCGATGATACGGGGCAACTTGCCCCAGATGCCGCAGACCGCGTGCAGGGCTTGGCCCAATGGCAGGCTGGGCGCGATGCAGCGCTGGCAGCGGCACGAGGATTGGCGCAAGCAGGGGTGCTCTGCCCTGCGCGCGGGCTGGCCGATGACTGGCAGACGGTTGACCCTGCCTTGCTGGCGGCTTTGCCACCCGAAAGGGTTGCGGCGATGCATGACAGCGGCGCGCGGGCTGGCCGATGACTGGCAGACGGTTGACCCTGCCTTGCTGGCGGCTTTGCCACCCGAAAGGGTTGCGGCGATGCATGACAGCGGCGCGCTGGCCTTGGCGCACGCGCTCATAACAGGGGCGGGACATTGGCCACGGCTGTACACAAGCCAAGCACCGTACACGACAAAAGTCAGTGCGGGGCAGGATTTCTTGCAGGCCTTTGGCCGCGCACAGGCGGCGGATGGGTATGTTCTTCCGGTCGGGGCTGAGCGTCCATGATGGATCTGCGCGGTGTCGCCAAAGCCTGTGTTTTAGCGATTGCTTTGGGCGGATGCAGCGCGCACGAACCCGAACCCTTGCCGGTGCCCTCGCGCGACAGCATCGCGCGGCTGGGGCCGGTTCTGGCGGATACGGAATTTGGCCAAAGCGCACGCCGTGCCCTTCTGGCGCATCCAGCTTTGATGGCAGGGTCGGCACGGATTGATGCTGCGATGGCCGGGGTAACGGCTGCGCGGGCCGCGACGATGCCGCGCCTATCACTTGGGGCAGATGTAGGGGCCAATCTGTTGGACGGCAGCGCCGTCGCACCGGGTTTTCTGGTGTTGCAGGTCTCGCAACTTCTGTTTGACGCGGGTGCTACCCGCAACCGCATCCGCGCCGCCGAGGCAGGCGCGATCCGCGAAACCATCGAGCGCGAGAATGCGGCGGCGTCACTGGGCCTGAACCTTGCCGAAAGTTGGGGCGAGGTGCTTTTTCAACGTTTATTGCTGGATTCCGCCGTAAAAAACCATGCGGTGCATCGCAGCTATCTTGAACAGATCGAGACGCGTCTGGCGGCTGGGGCGGGAACCGAGGTGGATGTGTTAACTGCACGCAGCCGTACTGCCGACGCAGCGATGCGCGAGATCACGACGCGGGGCCAGTTGGAACGCGCCGAGGCGCGTTTTGCCGAGGTGTTCGGGGCGGCCCCTAGACGGTTGTCGGCATTGCCAAACGCGCCACAGCTTCCGTCTGGGCCCGAGGCCGCATTCATTACCGCAAGCCCGCGTATCCGCAGCCTCGATGCAGAAATTGCGGCGGCCCGTGCTGCGGCCGAGGCAGTGCGGGCGTCGCGCTTTCCGGCCATCGGTTTGCGTCTGGATGGAACATATGACCCGCGCGAGAACCGGGCAAATGCAGTGGCTGGCTTGAACCCGCGGGTCGAGATCGGGCCAGGCAGCGAACGCGCCGCCGCGATCAGCCGCTCGGCCGCGCGTGTGACCGAACTGGAAGCGGAAAGGATCGAGGTGGAACGCCAGATTCTGCGTAGTCTTGCCTTCCTGCAATCAGATCAACGCAGTGGTCGGGCAAGGGTCAAAGCCGCACGCGTGGCGCTAGAGGCGAACCAGATCGCGGTCGAAGCGGCTGAACAACAATTCACCATCGGGCGGCGCACCCTGAGCCAGCTTCTGGATGCCCGGCGCGATCTGTTTCTGGCAAGCGAGGTGCTGGCCCTTGCCGAGCGTGATCTGGCCTTGTCCGGCTATGCCGCATTGGCGTTGACGGGCGATATTCTGGACGCTTTGGGTGTCTTGCTGCCGCTGCGCGCAGGTCTGGTCGAGGATGGGACATGACCAGCCTGCATGTGCAGCCGGATATCGAGGCCTGCCTGATCCATATCGGTACCGTTCTGGACCGCTCTGTCACACCCGCCGCGATCGAGGCGGCGCGACTTGGGCTGACGGGAAGCTTTGGTGCGCGCGAGGCACTTGAACTTGCTGCCCGCGCAGGCATGCAGGCGGCCTTTGGCGCGCGCGCGATTGACGATATGGATGCAACATTGCTGCCTGCGATCCTGTTTCTCGCGGAAGGACGCGCAGTCGTGTTGGAGGGGCGCACCAGTGAGGGCATGTTGCTTGTGCATGATCCCCGTCTGGGGGAGGGACTGGGTCTTTGGGACAAGGCGCAGCTTGACGCGCAATATTCAGGCCATGCGATGGTCCTGCGTGCCGCCTATCGTGGCCGCAGCGCTCAGGAGCCAGATGACCTGCAAGGCCATTGGTTCTGGTCGGCGCTTTTGGCAAATCGCTGGAGCTATTCCCAAGTGATCCTGGCCGCGATGCTGGCCAACTTTTTGGGATTGACCACGTCGATTTTCATCATGGTGGTCTACGACCGCGTCTTGCCGAACGAGGCCGTTGAATCACTGTTCGCGCTGACGCTGGGTGTCGGGATTGCGCTGGTGTTCGACTTCATCATCCGCAGCCTGCGCGCCGGTTTCGTGGACCGTGCGGGGCAGAAAGCCGACGGCATCATTGCACGGCGCATCTTTGACCGCTTGCTGGATCTTCAGATGAAGGCGCGCACCGGATCGACGGGGGCGCTGTCGAATACGCTTCGCGAGTTCGAAACGCTGCGCGAGTTCTTCACTTCGGCCACGCTGGTGGCAGTGGTCGATCTGCCGTTCATTCTGCTTTTCATCGGTGTGATCTGGATGATCGGTGGCCCGCTGGCGATGGTACCGCCATCCCGAATGAGATAAACAGAGGCAAGGTCGTCACCTTGGCCATCAGTGTGAGGATGCCCCAACCGGCGATGACTCCGGGTATGAAGCCAAGCACGCCGAGGATGACGGCCTCCTCTACGACGACGCCGAGAAAGAAGCCCTGTCCGTAGCCCATCGCCTTAAAGGTCGCGTATTCTCGCAAATGGTCAGCGACATCAGCGGAAAGGACCTGAAAGACGATCACGATCCCCACCAGGACGCCGATCAAAACGCCAAAGCCGAAGATGACGCCTGTAGGCCGTTGGGTCTGCTGAAACCGCACCTCTTCGGCGATCGCATCGGAATAGCTGCGGATACGCAGCGTCGGATCGGCGATCAGGTCTTTCAGACGCGCCGCCACTGCGTCGGGCTGCGCCCCAGGCCTAAGGCGCAACATGATGTGATCCGGGGCGCCGGAAGTGCGCGCGGGAAACAACGACAGAAAGGTCTGGTCTGACACCAGCATGTATCCGTCTCCGCCAAAGCCGCCACCACCCAAAAAAGTGCCGTAGGCGGTCAGGGTTCGGCCCTGGGTTTCAAAGGATAGCGGCGTCTGCAGACGGATCGCTGCCGCCTCATCGCGCGGAAGTCCGCGTGCGAGCCGGTCGATGAAGACTGCACCCTGAACTTGCAATGCCCCGATATCGGCGGCGATCTCAGGTGTGACGAATTGAGGGCGGAACGGGTCGATGCCGAAAGTCGTCAGGCTGATGTCGGTTTCGCCCCGGTCCCAGGGCACGACCGCCACGAACAATCCAAGGCCCTCCACGACATCCGGATCGGCAAGCGCCTGCAGCATCCATTGACGAGCGACGTTTCCACCGTCTGTCAGCGTATTTGCGTTGCCTGCAGATATCATGATGTCACTTTGAAAGAATTCATAGGGGCGCTGCGTCGAAGCACCCATAGAGCTCATGAGACCGAGCTGGACGAAAACCAAAACATTCGCAAAGGCAACGCCCGACAACGCGGCAGCGAAGCGCCCGCGCTGATGGACAAGTTGTAGCCACCCGATGGGCAACCGACCCAGCAATCGTGCAAGAAAGCGGCTCATTCGGCGACCCGCCCGCCCGTGCCGGTGTCAATCCGGGCAATTACTTCAAGATTGGTGAAGCGCGAGGCAATCTGTGATGACGGCGCGTCCAGCGCAACCACGACCCTGATCACCCGCGCATCGGTATTCGCCGCCACGTCATCCGAGATCAACCCCTGCCGTCCCACGGTCAGACCGATGCTCTCCACCTTTCCTTGCAGAGTGCGACCGAGGGCGCTGGCCACAAGCTCCACAGGCTGCCCGGTACGAACCGCAGCGATCCGGTCCTGGTAAACTTCTACCTCGGCCGTCATCTGGCTAATGTCGCCCATCTCCATGACACCTGCAGAGGGGGGGCGCTGTCCGGGTGTCGCGTGAATGTCGAGTATCGTCCCTGCTATCGGCGCAACAACAATGCTTCGGGCGAGATCGAGCTCCACCCGCGCCAGTTCGGCCTCGGCGGCCTCCACGTTGCGGGCCGCGACCACTACATCGGGCTGGTCGTCGATCTCCGCCGACGAAAACCGGGCAAGCGTGGCTTCTGCACGCGTGATCGCAAGGGCAGCTTCCTGAGCCGCAGTACGGGCGATGTCGAGCGTGACGGTGGTCGAGACCCCGCGGGCCACAAGTTCTTCAGTCCGAGCGAGGGTTGCCTGCGCTTCGCGGTACGTGCCCTGGGCCTGGTCCAGCGTGGCTTGCGCTTCGTCCCTGCTGGCCTGCACGGCGCTGCGCGTCTGCAGAAAAGTCGCCCGTCGCACGGCGAGATTGGCCTGCGCCAGAAACACGGCGCTCTCCAACGCTGCGCGGTTGTCGAGATAGGCAAGTGGTGCGCCGCGCGCAACCCGATCCCCGACGCCGACAAGGATCTCCGTAACCCGCGCATCACTTGCGCCATAAGGTGCGGCGACAAGGGCTACATCGCCCCGCGGCATCACACGCGCCAGCCCGACGACATCAGTGGGAAGCATAGTCTCGACCATATCCTGTGGCAGTTCAATGTTGGGAGGCAGCGCAATCGGCGCACCCGACCCTCCGCCCGGTTGCAGGCCTGTCAGCGCATAGAATTTCTGCAAGGCAGGAGGTTGGAAATAGAGACCGATGACTGCGCCTGTGAACATGAAGACCGGGATCAGCAGCACCAGAAGGTACCTCTTGCGAAACCGACTGCGCGCGCCTGAAACGTCTTCGGAAGGTGCATCGACCAGAAGTGGCAAATCGGTTTCGGCAGATCGTGTCATTCGCGTGGCCTTTGACAAGTGGCGAAGCGCCACAAAAAGTTAAAAAATGAATGACCCTGAATTGGGTATGCTTCTAGATTGTTTCTTCTCAACTACCAGCGCGTGAAATCCATCGACAATATTTTTGCAGAGAGCTGGAAGGAGTCACCCTATACCACATTAGTATGTTGATAACTTAGAATGCTGCCGAGTGCTCTCACAGGTCCGATCCCACTGCACAAGCGACCTCGCTTGGCTTAAGTGCGATATGAAAGGTCGTTACCAGTATAAAGTATTTATGTTGGTCCTTGTTACGGAGCGCAATTCCTAGGACCAGCTGAAAACGTCTCGACGCGTCAGACATTGGCGTCGTGATCCGTTTTTCTGCACACCGAGTGATGACGTTCGTACGGAGGCGAATGACGGTGGCGTCGCGCACAGCCAGTTCTTGCGCTCTGTTGCTACCGATGTCTGGACCGAAGGTATCAAAACTGACGGTCATGGCAACGGGCTAACCCCAAAGAGAACGGGATGCAGCCAAATGAGCGTGGCATAGAGGACGATTCCAGCCAACAGCCGCACAAGGGTGCTGCCTGACAAGGCCATGGATACGCGTGGTACGCCTGCGACAGCCCCCCGCAGGCGCTGCCACTCCGTTCCCATTTCGCGACGCTTGCGCCGATCGATCAGGCGCCCACCAAGCACGGCGAACACTGCGAAAGTGCCGAACAGGATCACATGCGCCAGATCTCCGTTCGGTACGACATGCGCAGCGGACCAGAGTGCAAGTGCGGCAAGCAGTGGATGGCGCGACCAGCGGACGATACCAGGCAGCGACGGGTCAAATCGATCATTCCGCGCACCGCCGAAGGAAAACGGATTTGGCCGCGCGATAGCAAGCGCAAGGATCAGGCAGACCGCTCCCATGAGGATCAGTGGCACATAGACCTGCCACGGTGCCCAATCCCAGAGCGCCACATAGGGCGCGCGACCGGCTGCCCCGATCAGCCAGGCCAGAACGGCCAGTGACAGCGCGGAATAGGCCAGTGTGAACCCAGATTTACCAAGCCGCGCCTGGAGCCATGGCCGCACCGGTGGACGGATGGGGATGGAATGCGACAGGAAAAAAGCAGCATAGGCTATGAGAAGCTCACCCCACTCCATCGGCGTACCCCTCAGCCCCGCTTGGCTGCCGGCAGGCGCAGCAAAAGGGCACCGTAGATCACGGCAAAGCCTCCGAAGGCGAGGATCCAGCACAGGCCCGCCACCATGTGCAGCAGGCCCGACATCTCGGGCCATAACCCCGCCGCGACCCGCGCCAGCACCGATAGGATCAATGCCGCATAGATCGTGACCGTGCCTGCCCCCGCCGTCAGTGTCTGACCGGTATGGCCCAAAGTGGCGCGCGTCATGACAGCCAGCGTCATCAGACCCGCAGCCCCCGCCATCCAGAGATGCTGGGCGCCCGCCATTCCGAAGGACCCCGGCGCGAGGATTTCCACCGACAGGGCAATGGCGCCCAGCGGCACGAAGGCATAGCCCGCATGCAGCACTGTCACCAGCGGTTCCGCAAATGTCCGGTGCCCTGACCAACGGCCCAGCCTGAACAGATGCAACACGCCTGCGAAGGCAAGCGCGACCCCGGTCAAAGCCGCAAGCGGCATGGCGACCCAAAGCGCAAGCGCTACCAGAAGTGCCGCCAGCGCCGCCTTGTCGAATGTCTGCATGGGCGGCACGGGCAAGCATGCGTTCTGCCGCTTCACCAGCCAGTTGCGAGTAAAGGACGGCACCACGCGCCCGCCAATGACAGCGATCATCATTATGCCAGCGGCAAGGCCCACCCGCAGACCATACCCTTGTGCCGCGTAATCGCCGCGTGCGGCCTCCCAATGAAACAGCGCGTTGCCGATGATGAACACGCCTAGCATTGCCAGCACGATCAGGTTTTTCCAGTTTTTTCCCGCCACGATCTCACGTAGGATGACCCCCGCGAAGACCACCGGGAACGCCAGATCAACCATTCCCACCAGCGCAGGCGGCAAGCCGCTCGACACGGCCACCGCGACACGGCCTGCAAGCCAGAGGCCCGCCAGCATCCCCAACCACCAGCCGACGATCGGCAAGCGGCCGGTCCAGTTCGGCACGGCCGTCAGCAGGAACCCCGCAACCACGGCACCCAGATACCCAAACAGGAATTCATGCGCGTGCCAGCTGACCGGATCGAATGCGGTTGGCAGCGACAGATGTCCCGAAAGCATCGGCACCCACAGCACCATGGCCAGCGCAGCCCAGACCGCGGCCCCGAAAAAGAACGGACGGAAGCCGTAAGTCAGAAGTGCGGGGCCCTGCCAGGCGCGCATCTGTGCGGCGGTGCTACTCATGACAGCTTTCCTTCCTAAGTTTGCAACGGCCAAGCGTCGCTGCATCCAGAGAGCCTACAGCGATCACTGTTTTTTCGTTTCAGAACTGTTTTCCGTATCATCGGAGCCCGGGTGGGCGTCCACGAACAGGATGGTCAACAGCATCGATGTGTCCTCGACGCCCTTCACAGAATGGGGTGCGCCGCCGTCGAGATGAAGCCAGTCACCTGCGCGCATTTCGACAGCTCCGCCGTCCAGATCCAGTTGGGCGTGTCCTTCAATACAGTAGAGGGTGATCGCACCGGCGACGGTGTGGGATGGGATTTCGGTTCCTGCTGGCAGGATAAGGCGCACTGCCTCAAAACTGGCGGTGCGAACGATGGCGTGTGTTTTGGTGTCACCGAGTTCGGGTCCAAGCGGCCGCAGATCAACCACCTCTCCGGGTGCTGCATGTTTCAAGGCCATCGTGATGTCTCCTGTCGGCTGTCTGCATGTCCTGGCGGGCGCAGAACTTGCGCACCGGCCTCGGTGACGATTGCATCGAGCCGTATGTCATGGGGTTGCGGATAGATGGTAGCGATCTTCGCAGCCTGCAATCCAATGCCGATGGCGAAAGGTTGTGGCTTCAAAGCGGCCAGTGTTCGATCGAAATAACCACCGCCATAGCCGAGCCGGAAGCCTGCAGCATCCCAGCCGACTACGGGTGCAAGCGCAATATCAGGCGTGAGCCGGTCCGCGTCGAGCGGGGGCACCGGAATGTTCCAGTCTCCGCGGATCATGCGTGTCTCAGGCGTCCAACGCCGAAAGGCGAGCGGCGCGGATTTCACCTCGACCACCGGAAGCGCGACGATCACGCCTGCCGCATGCAGATCGGCCATAATCAGACGCACGTCCGGCTCGCCATTGATCGGCCAATATGCCGAGAGGACCTGGCCACGCGCCCCATCAAATCGGACGTCCAGCAAATCCCGGAGGTGGCCAGCCAGCGCCGCGCCAACCGCACGACGATCCTCCACGGATATCGCCTGACGCTCGGCGCGCAGCCGCAACCGCTCGGCCCGGCGCCAACGCGCAACGTCCCGCGCCTGTTCGGGGTCGACACCCAGCGGGTCGAAATAATCGGGCGCGACCTCCCCCGCCATGCAGGGCGAAGACGCGGAGCGGCCTTCGGTATGGTCATTCGCTGACATACGTTGCCCTTCGCGCCCGTTACTTTCGGCCTGCTCGCGCGCGAGCAAGGTTGCAGCTGCATCAGGCATGGGATGCCGCACGCTGCTCAAACCGCGGGAACAGCACGTCATTTTCCAGCCGCATGTGTTCCTCGAGATCGGTGACGAATTCTTCGAGCCCCGCGTACAGTGCGGCCCAGGTGCCACAAGCCCCCTGCGGCAATGTCAGATTTGCGGTCAGGCGGCGAATCTCGGTCACCTCGGTTGCGTGATTGTCATGGTCGGCGCGCATCACCGCGATCGGGTTCCCGATGCCGGGCCCACCGCCCTTGCGAATGGCGGGAAAGAGGATCAGCTCCTCTTTTTTCATGTGCACTTCCATCTCGCCAATCATGCGGCGCAGGATGGCGGAGAGGCCCTCGGGCACATCGTCGTCGCCAAAGTGCACATTCTCGACCTTCTCTGCCATGTCGGCCAGAGGCGGAAGCTGTTCGCGATGCCGTGCGTGGTAACGCGTCTCTATGTAGCGCATCAGTTCGGCGGCATCATGGATCGGGGCAGTCTCGGTCATCGGAATATCCTGTCGTCAGCGAAGGTTGGGAACAGTGTTGGGGGCGGCCTGCGCCTGCGCGACCGCCATATGGAGCGAGCGGGCGATGCGCTCGGCACGCTTAATTACGTGAGCCGCACCGGACGGCGTACAGACCTCGTGCGCCGTCTCGCGGAACAGGGCCAGCCAGCGGTCGAAATGTGCCGCAGAGATCGGCAGCGGCGTGTGCGCACGCACCGGTCGACCGTGATAGCGCCCGGTCATCAACGCCACCGAGGACCAGAAAGTGACCATGCGGTCCAGGTGCGGCCCCCAATCCGTGATTCGTTCCGCAAAGATAGGACTCAACATCGGATCGTTTCGGATTTTCACATAGAAAGCGTGGACGAGGTCGTGAAGCGCATGCTCATCAAGGCCTGTCTTGGACATCACGGATGCCGTCATGTCTGGCCGCGCAGAGGCAGTTTGAAGCGTCGTTTCGGGAGTGACCATCACAACCTCATATCTTTGCAGTTGCAAACACCCTTAGGTCTGATAATAAGTATTGTAAATACCAATTCAAATCCAGAAAGCTGTTGGGATGCGTCTGACTTCATTTACGGACTTCGGTTTACGCATGCTGATGCGCATGGCGAGCGCGCCAGAGCGTGCGTTTTCGACCGCAGAACTGGCTGATGAATTCGCTTTGTCGCGAAATCACCTTGCTAAGATCATGCAGCATCTGTCCCGCGCAGGGCTGATCGAGACGCGGCGCGGCAGTGGCGGCGGTGCTGTGTTGGCGCACCCTGCGGAACAGATCCGGCTCGGTGCTGTGGTAAGGTTGCTTGAAGCAGATCAACCGCTTGTCGAGTGTTTTGGTCCGAACAATGCCTGCACGCTCGATGATGGGTGTGGGCTCAAGACCCGCCTTAAATCCGCCGAAGAGGCATTTTTAGCCGACCTGGACCGATCGACACTCGCCGATATTGCACTTACGCCCCAGCACCTATCCTGAAAAAGAGAATTTCCACATGGCAATGACCGCAACCCTCACTTCCAAAGAGCAACAGATTGGCATCTGGCTATCGGTTGCGCTTACCATTTTGGGACTTGCCATGGCGGCTGTCGCAAAACAGGGGCCGATGGCAGTTCACGGCGCGATTGCACTGGTACTTGGCCTCAGTCTTGTCTTCGTTCTGGGTGGCGCGCTGTATGATCACACGGAGCCTTCCAAAGACCGCTTGACGCAATATTATGACGCGCCAGTGAAATTCGGCATTGTGATGACGTTGATCTGGGCCATGGCGGGTATGGCGGTAGGTGTCTGGCTTGCCGCGTTGATGTACTGGCCCGAGGCAACGCCGCTTTGGCCCGCAACAAGCTATGGGCGGTTGCGACCAGTGCATACGTCCGGCGTGATCTTCGGCTTTGGCGGCAATGCATTGATCGCCACCTCGTTCTACGTGGTGCAGCGAACATCGCGGGCACGGCTGGCGGATGCAGTCAGCCCGTGGTTCGTGTTGATCGGGTTCAACCTGTTCTGCGTCTGGGCGGCGACCGGATATCTGATGGGGCAAACGCAATCGAAGGAGTATGCGGAACCCGAATGGTATGCCGATCTGTGGTTGGTCGTCGTCTGGGTGACTTATTTTGTGCTTTATATCAGGACACTGGCTCGACGGGCTGAACCGCACATTTATGTCGCTAACTGGTATTACATGGCCTTTATCCTTGTGGTCGCGATGCTGCACATCGTGAACAACCTTGCTATCCCAGTTACTTGGGGTTCCGGCGAAAGCTTTACCATCTGGTCCGGTGTACAGGACGCCATGATTCAGTGGTGGTACGGGCATAACGCCGTCGCGTTCTTTCTGACGGCGGGGTTCCTTGGCATGCTCTACTACTTTCTGCCCGTGCGTGCTGGTCGCCCGATCTGGTCTTACCGGCTGTCGATCCTAAGCTTCTGGGGCATCGTGTTCTTTTACATGTGGGCCGGATCGCACCACCTGCATTACACTGCGCTGCCCTATTGGGTGCAGACGCTGGGGATGACATTCTCGATCATGCTGTTAATTCCAAGCTGGGCTTCTGCAGGCAATGCCATCGCCACGCTGAATGGTGCCTGGCACAAGGTACGCGACGACGCGGTGCTGCGCTTCATGTTCGTGGCGGCAGTGTTTTACGGGCTTTCCACATTCGAGGGGTCGTTTTTGGCGATCCGTCCGGTCAACGCACTCTCGCATTACACTGATTGGACTGTGGGCCACGTCCACTCCGGAACACTCGGCTGGGTGGCGATGATCGTGTTCGGCGCGATCTACAGCATGGTTCCCAAGCTTTGGGGCCGCGACGACATGGCTTGGCCCAAGGCCGTCGAATGGCACTTCTGGCTCGCGATCACGGGAACGCTGATTTACGTGGTTTCACTGTGGAATGCGGGCATCACGCAGGGCCTGATGTGGCGCGCCTATGACGCCAGCGGCGCGTTGTCTTACAGCTTTATCGAGTCGGTCGAAGCGATGCTGCCCTATTATGCTGCGCGCACACTGGGTGGGGCCCTGTTTCTCGCAGGTGCTGTGCTGTGTTCGCTGAACTGTTTTGCAACGATGCGCGCTGCAGGTGATCGGGTAGACGCTTCTGATCGCCCTCTTGTTGCCCAACCGGCGGAGTGAGCAGATGCTGAAACTACATTATAACCTCGAAAAAGTCTCGATGGGTTTCGTCGCTGCAATTGTCGCCGTGGCATCGGTCGGAGGGATCGTCGAAATTGCGCCGCTCTTTACCATCGAACAGACGGTTGTCATCCCTGATGACATGCGACCGCACACGCCGCTGGAACTTGCCGGGCGTGAAATCTATATCCGCGAAGGGTGCTATGCCTGCCATTCGCAGATGGTGCGCAGTCTGGCGGATGAAATCGACCGCTACGGCCCGTATTCCATCGCCGCCGAAAGCGCCTATGACCATCCCATGCTTTGGGGGTCCAAACGCACCGGCCCAGACATTGCCCGACTGGGCGAGAAATATTCTGACGATTGGCATGTCGCGCATTTGATCAATCCGCGCGATGTCATTCCGATCTCGATCATGCCGAGCTATCCGTGGTTAATGCGAACGCTGGATACTGACCTCATTCAGGCCAAACTTAGCACGCTTGCAAAGCTTGGCGTTCCCTACGATGCGGCGATGATCGAAAACGCGTTGGCCGACGCGCGCGCGCAAAGCAATCCCGATGCGGATGGCGTTGAGGGCGTTCTGGAGCGTTATGGCGAGGACATTGCCGTGCGCGCGTTTGATGGCGACGCATCGCGCCTGACCGAAATGGATGCGATGGTCGCCTATCTGCAATCGCTGGGGACCCTGACGAATGCCGCGTCCGAGATAATGACGGAGAAAGCTCCATGACGCATGAAACCTACGTCTTGATCGCAAAGGTCGTTGGCCCGCTTTGGATGGGTGGGTTCATGCTGATCGTGCTCATTCGCGCCTATAATCCGCGCAGACGCGCCGAGCAGGACCGGATTGCCCGCTCGATCCTGAACGAAGCCGATGCGCAGGACCAAACATGACGACCGACCCAAAGGCGCTGCCCGGCGCTGACCCGCATACCGGCAACCGTGAGATTGACCCTGTCACTGGCTACGAACAGACGCACCACGATTGGAACGGCATCAGGGAGCTGAACACGCCCTTGCCGAAAATCGCACTTGTCGCGCTTGCTTTGACCTTTGTCTATTCAGTCATCACGTGGATCTTGTTGCCCGCATGGCCGCTGGGGCGGGATTATACCCGCGGCATTCTTGGTCTGGATCAACAGCAGATGGCACAGGATCACCTGCGCGATCTGACAGCGCTGCGCACGGATTGGCTCACGCGCTTCGACGGAGAGCCTGATTTCACGGCGTTGAGCAAGGACGCCGCACTCATGGGATCCGCTATGCCTGCAGCTGACCGGCTGTATCTCGATAATTGTTCGGCCTGCCATGGGCGTGACGCTGGTGGTGGGCCCGGCTTTCCTGTGTTGCACGACGATCACTGGCTTTGGGGCGGCACACCGGAAGATATCGCCTGGACTTTGCAGGTCGGGATCAACGCCGCGCACCCTGAAAGCCTGTGGGCCCAAATGCCAGTCTTTGATTGGATGGATCGTGCCGAGTTGCGCGCTTTGTCTGACTATGTTGCCGCGATGCCGGTCGGTGCAGCGGACCCAAACAGCGCCGCCGCGACCTTGTTCGATGAAAACTGCGTAGCATGTCATGGCGACGGCGGGGCGGGCGGTTTGCTGAACGGCGCGCCGTCGCTGATCGACACCGCAGTGATCTATGGCCAGGACGCCGACACTGTAATGACGACGCTCATGAAAGGGCGGCAGGGTGTGATGCCGTATTGGTCCGACCGCTTGAGCGATGCAGAAATCAATGCCCTTGCGCTATACGTTTCGCGTCTGCCTGACTCCGTAGTTACGGACAGCGTGCAATCATCAATCGAGGTTCCCGAATGAATGTGAAAACGCAGAAATGGCTGGCCATCGGCAGTGCCGTCCTGCTTGTTGCCATGCTGTTTGCCTACAAAGGATACATTGTGTCTGTGGCGATATCCTCGCAAAGTGCTTGTGTTGTCACCGAGACCGCGACCGGCACCCCGGCGCGTCGCTCATGCTGAAAGTTTGTGATTATGCTTGAATCACTTCCTACACTCCACCCCCCACAGCGTCCAGCATCAACGCTGGGCCGCGATCTGCCAGCCAGCGCCGCCGTTGGCTGGCTGCGATCCGGCTGGTCGGACTTTCGCGCAGCACCGGGACAAAGCCTTGCTTATGGGGGATTTGTCACGGCACTATCTTATGCTGTTCTATGGGGGCTTGCAGCTTCTGGATTGTTGTATCTGGCCCTTCCGGCCATTTCAGGTTTCCTGATCGTGGCCCCCTTTCTTGCCATCGGGCTATACGCATTAAGCCGCAGACGGTCGCAGGGCGAAACGACGAAGCTGCACCAGATGCTGCTGGTGCGACCTGCTTCGGGGGGCCAACTGGCTTTTGCCGGACTGCTGCTGGGCCTTGTTGTTCTGTTCTGGCTGCGGGCGGCCGATCTTCTTTATGCGCTGTTCTTCGGGTTTGCTCCGCTGCCGGGCGCGGGCGATGCATTGTCGAATGTCCTGATCACGCCGCATGGCTGGGGATTGATGTTCGTGGGCTCCGCCATTGGTGCGATTTTCGCCGCCTTCGCATTTGCGCTCAGCCTGTTTTCCATTCCCATGCTTTTGGTCGAACGGCGTGACGCGCTGACGGCACTTGGGTTGAGCTTTGCAATGACGTCTTACAACCTGCGGCCTTGCCTTGCCTGGGGCGGCATCGTGGCGGCTGGCATGGTAATAAGCGTCGCGACCGGCCTTTTGGGGTTGCTTGTCGTCTTCCCCGTGCTGGGCTTTGGCACCTGGCATGCCTGGTACGCAATCGCGGGCAGTAAATCATGAACTGGCTTGTCGTTCTGATACCCATCTCGCTGGCGATGGGGCTGATCGGACTCGTTGCCTTCATCTGGGCGATGCGGCACAATCAATTCGAAGATCTTGAAGGGAACGCTTGGCGCGTGATCCAAACCGAAGAAGAGACCGCAACGCAGCATGGTGGCGACAAAAACTGACCCCTTGATACCCGAATTGCGCCGCATCGTTGGACGGCGTTATTGTCTGACCGGACGTCGCCGCACCGAACGGTTTCGCAAAGGCTGGCGGTCGGGTGAGGGCGACGCACTTTGCGTGGTGCAGCCCGGATCGTTGCTTGAACAATGGCGGGTGTTGCAAGCCTGCGTCGCGGCCGACAAGATTGTGATCCTTCAGGCCGCCAACACAGGATTGACTGAAGGATCGACACCAAAGGGCACATATGACCGTGATGTTGTGCTGATCAACACGCGACGCATGGACCGGTTCCATATGATCAAAGACGGCGCGCAGGTGCTGCCCCTGCCGGGAGCCACGCTGTTCTCGCTGGAAAAACTGCTGAAACCGCTGGGGCGGCAGCCGCATTCGGTGATCGGTTCGTCTTGCATCGGGGCCTCAGTCGTGGGGGGTGTTTGCAACAATTCAGGCGGTTCGCTGGTTGAGCGGGGGCCGTCCTATACAGAACTTTCCCTCTATGCGCGGATCACCGAAGCCGGGCAACTTGAGCTGGTCAATCACCTTGGGATTCGGTTGGGCGATACCCCCGAGGAAATCCTTAAACGCGTCGAGGCAGGGGAATTCACACCTGCTGATCTTGAGGCGACCAACAAGAAGGCATCGGATACGGACTATGTCGCCCGCGTCCGCGATGTGGATGCCGACACGCCCGCGCGGTTCAACGCCGACAAGCGCAGGCTTTACGAGGCGGCGGGTTGTGCGGGAAAACTGGCGGTGTTTGCCGTACGGCTCGACACCTACGAAATCCCTCAGAGCGAAGTGACATTCTATATCGGCACCAATGATCCCGACGAACTGACCGAACTGCGTCGTCATATCCTGCGCGATTTCGACCGTGTGCCTGTTTCCGGAGAATACATGGGGCGGGCGTGTTTCGACATCTCAGACCGTTATGGCAAGGATACTGTGCGAATGATCGACTGGCTTGGCACCGACAAGCTGCCGATGTTTTTCGCGCTGAAAGGTGCGTTCGATGCGCGGTTTAACAAATTTCGGCTGACGCGGGGGCTGACCGACAAAGTCATGCAGATTTTTGCCCAACTGACACCAGACCACCTTCCGCCGCGTTTGCGTGACTGGCGGAACCGCTATGCGCATCACCTGATCCTGAAAATGCGTGACGAGGGAATTGAAGAGGCGCGCGGTTATCTTGGAGATTTTTTCAACGCGACCACCGGCGATTTTTTTGAATGCACGCCGCGCGAAGCCAAGCTTGCCTCGCTCAACCGCTTTGCGGCGGCAGGCGCTGCGGTCCGTTATCACAACATTCACCGAAATGGGGTGGAGGATATCCTCGCCCTCGATATCGCGCTGCGGCGCAATGACGAAAACTGGCTGGAGACGTTGCCGCCTGCGATCGACGCGCAGATCCTCCACAAACTGTATTACGGGCATTTTTTCTGCCACGTGCTGCACCAGGATTATATCGTGAAGAAGGGCGTGGATGTGAAAGCCCTGAAAGACCAGATGCTTGAACTGCTGGATGCGCGCGGTGCGGAATATCCCGCCGAACATAATGTCGGGCATCTTTATACGGCAAAGCCTGATTTGGCTGCGCATTACCGCGCTAGCGACCCGACCAACAGCCTCAACCCCGGAATTGGTAAGACGTCGCGCGACAAGCACTATTGCTGATCGGGCATAGGCCAGCGGGCAGCGATTAAACGCTTTTAGCGCTCAACGCTGTATAGTTCCGTATTGACCTTTTCCAGAGAAACGTTAGCGGCGGAAGTTTGTGGCAGCACAAAGTGAAACGCGATTGCGTGTGTTACGTTTATCCGGAAAGGAGATGTCCATGCGCCGCATCCAACTTGATGATCCCGACTTGCCGCTGAAAGACTTGATGTCGCAATGGCCAAAAACCATTCCGGTTTTTATACGGCACGGCATGCTCTGCGTCGGGTGCTTTGTCAGCCCGTTTCATACGATCACGGACGCCTGCGCTGCCTACAACCTCGACGTCGAAACCTTTCTTGCCGAGATCTTGGTCGCATCAGAATTGGTCTGACTGATCCAACCCCTGACTGAGCTTCATCAGCGCGGGAGGGTTGCAGACCTTGATGCGCTTGCTCTTGGTTTCAACGAAGCCCTGTTTTTCCCAGCCGCTCAGCAGTCTGCTGACCGTATGTAACGTGGTACCTGTCATTTCCGATAAATCGCGACGTGTGATCGGAAAGTCGATCTCGATCCCGCCCTCTACCTTGCGCCCAGTTTGGTTGATCAGTCGCAAAATTGCATTCGCCACGCGCTGTTCGACTTGTTGTGTGGCCAACTCAACAATGCGATTGTTCATCTCGCCCAATCGCTCACCAACCGCTTTGTAGGTTTCAGTCGCAAATCCATCGTAGTCGGCCATGAAGGTTTCCCACAAGCGGGTTGGCCAACTCAGCCCGATGGATTCTGTCACCGTAATTGCGGTAGCAGGGTAGGTCTCACGCCCGATAACTTTTGCAATTCCCAGAAGTTGCCCCGCTGGAATGTGCATCATCGTTACCTGGTCTCCGGTCGGTGTCGTCCGCACCACACGAACGTAGCCGTCAAGCAACATGTAAAACCGCTCAGCCTGCTCCCCTTCTGCAAACACCGACGTACCTGCCGCGTACCGAAGTGACGTGGACTGATCAATTATCGTACGAATGTCACGCGGACCAAGCCGGGAAAACGGCGGCAGATGTATCAGCAGACTTTCATCGAGGTGCGGTAGCGTCTTGCGTGTGGAAAGATCTGTCATATCGCAACCATGCCCCAGATTGGCTTTGCTGAATAATTCTTTACGCACTGCCGCCAAAAGCTTGCGCCAGCGCAAACTCGCACATCTGAACAGGAGTAACTTTCAACCAACAAAATAAGTAAACGAGGAAAAACCACTAATCCGCACAATGACTACCGCAGCAGCCATCTCAGTCTTCCTGGTGTTTGCCACCTGACACAAGATTCCCAATAACGGCTGGGTGTGTCATACCCTGCGCATGAGACGCTCCGACGTCTGCCTTTACCTTGGCCCCGCCGATCGAGTCGAGCTTTAAGCTCTGCAGAACTACCGCAACACATCGCGCAAGCTCGCTCGGCGGTCTGGGATCGTGCTGGCGACGGCCATGGCACCTTCGAGATCATGCGGCGGACGAACATGTCGAAACCCACAATCTGGCGATGGCAGCAGCAGTATCTCGATGAGGGCGTCGCCGGTCTCAAGCGCGACAAGACACGGCCTTCACGGGTGCCGCCACTGCCCATCGAAACAAGGCTAAAGGTCATCGCCAGGACGGTGCAGGAAACCCCACCCAATGCCACGCACTTGAGCCGCGCGCTGATGGCCGAAGCCATGGGCATCTCGCCGTCCAGCGTCGGTCGCATATGGGCGGAAGCGGGCTTGATGCCGCATGTCACGAAGGGGTTCAAGGTCTCGAATGGCCCGATTTTCGAGGAGAAGGTCACGGATATCGTGAGGCTTTACCTCGACCCTCCTGACCGAGCCGTGGTGCTCTGTGTTGACGAGAAATCCCAGATCCAAGCGCTCGACCGAACGCAACCCGGGCTGCCGTTCAAGTCGGGCCGCGCCGCGACGATGACCCATGATTACAAACGCCACGGCACAACCACGCTCTATGCCGCGCTGAACGTGAAATCAGGCATGGTCATTATCGACTGCATGCACCGCCACCGCGCCAAAGAGTTCCTGAAATTCCTGCGACAGATCGACAAGACCGTCCCCGCGCGGCGCGATGTGCATCTGGTGCTCGACAATTCCGCCACCCACAAGACGCCCGAGGTGAACGTCTGGCTGGATAAGCACCCGCGCTTCAATCTGCATTTCACGCCGACCAGCGACTCGTAGCTGAACTTGGTGGAACGGTTCTTCGCCGAGATCACCGCGCGGCGCATCCGACGTGGCAGTTATTCCAGCGTCGATGACCTGGAGGCTGCGATCTGATACTATATGGCGCAGCACAACGACAAGCCAAAGCCCTTCAAGTGGACGAAAACCGCCGAGGACAAGGGCCACAGGCCGACAACTACTGGCGTCATGTTGTTACTGCTCGCTTGGCAAAAGGCGCGGATAATCCTCGCCTGGTACCTCGGACTTACCTCTTCGCCAACGTGGCAACGCGGATTCAGTCTGGCCTCGGGCGCATTATGTCTTGCAATCCTTGGCTTGCACTTGGCGGCTCTTTTTCAATGATCTGCTGACTTGGAATACCGTGGATCAAACAGATGGCGCCTTTGCGCCGACCGGCCCGTTCCTGCGGGTCTTCATCAGCGGGCTATTCCAAAGAGTCGCTCGAAGTTTGTGCTAGATCAAACTTCTGACGTCCGACCTCGGCTAGGCTCGCGGCATGAACAACGCCTATGCCCTTTTCCTGCGTCTGATTTTGGCGGTCTGCTTGAGCCTGTTTGGCCCGGCCACATCGGTCATGGCCGGAGATGGCGCGGTCCTTTCCGTCGAACTCTGTGCCGATGGTGTTGTGAAAACAGTTTTGCTTGGCGAAGACGGCACGCCTATCGCACCCTCTCATGACTGTGCCGACTGCCCGGACTGTTCTCAGGCCGGAAAAACCGCGGTCATGCCCTTTGCCACCCCTGTCCGGTCCAACGTGTTGCTCGATACTGAGTATTCCCCTACGTCGTTCGATACGCCTGTGCCGGCTCAACGCTATACATTGCCCGTCCCGCGCGGCCCTCCCGCTGTGGATCTGTCTTTTTCAGGCGAGCCGGGCCTGACCGACCCTGATCAGGCACAGATCCAAACCACGCGCGGCGCCGGGCAGCTTACCCCCAAGGATGCCAGCGCATGATGCCCCCCCGTTCCATCTTCACTCTTCTTACAGTACTTGCGGTCCTGCTCGTGTTTGCGCTTCCGGCGGCGGCACAAACGGCTCTGGCCAAACTGGTGCCCGACGTGAATGCGGCGGATCTGGACGAGGGGGCGGATGCCTTCGGCGCAACCCATCCCGATCTCCCGGTCATTCAGGTGCTGAAAAACGGCGAGCAGATCGGCTGGGCCTTCATCACTTCGGACTTTGTGTCGACCACAGGCTATTCCGGCAAGCCTATTGATACGATGGTCGCTATTGACGCTTCCGCGCAGGTGATCGGCGTAAAGCTGGTCAAGCATTCCGAACCCATCGTCCTGATCGGCATCCCCGAGGCAAAGGTGGCAGCCCTTGTCGCCAATTATCGCGGCCTCGATCTGGTGGCCGAGGCTGAATCGGGCGGCACTGCGCATCAGTTAGATATCATTTCGGGCGCAACCGTCACGATCATGGTGATCGACGATTCCATCGTGCGCTCCGGCCTCAAGGTGGCGCGCCAACTTGGGCTGGGTGGTCTGGCGGTCGAACAGCCGGGCACGGGTCCGCAGTTTGAAATCAACCCCGAGGCCGAGGCGTCGAATGACTGGATGACGCTGGAAGGCGATGGCACGCTGCGCCGTCTCTCACTGGATGTGGGGCAGATCAACGCCTCCTTTGCCGCTATGGAAGACGTGCGTGCAGGCCAGCGCGCTCTGACCGAGGCGCCGGAGACCACCTTTATCGAGATGCAGGCCGCCCTTGTCTCACATCCTGCAATCGGGCGCGCAATTCTGGGCGATGCGGTGGCCGCAAAATTTCAGGACTGGCTGGACGAGGGCGATCATGCCGTGGCCATCGTGGGGCGCGGGCTGTATTCCTTCAAAGGGTCGGGCTATGTCCGGGGCGGGATCTTTGACCGGATCTTCCTGATCCAGGACGATGTGTCGGTCCGTTTCCGCGACCGGATGCACCAGCGGATCAACACGATCGCCGCAACAGGTGCCCCGGTTTTCGCAGAAGCCGATCTGTTCAAGATCCCCGCCGACAGCGGCTTCGATCCCACCAAACCCTTCCGCATCCAACTCTTGGTGCAGCGCGAGGTGGGGGCGATCGAAAAGGTCTTCACCACCTTCGATCTGGGGTATCAACTGCCGCCCCAATACATCCGCACCATTGCCGCGCCCGCTGCCTCTGCTGAAATTCCCGACAGTGTGACCGCCCTGACCTCCCAGACCGAGGCCGATGCGCATCAGGCACTTTGGAAGCGCATCTGGGTCGGCAAGAAGACCGAGATCGCGGTGCTGTCCCTGATGCTGATCGTACTGACGGGTGTGTTTTTCTTCCAGACGCTGGCGGTGCGCAACGAGCGCCGGTTCTACTGGTTCCGCATCGGATTTCTGACGGTCACGCTGGTCTATCTGGGCTGGATTTCCAACGCGCAGTTGTCTGTGGTCAACCTCATGGCACTGTTCGGATCGTTGATGACGGGGTTCAGCTGGCAGGCCTTCCTGCTCGACCCGCTGACCTTCATCCTGTGGTTCGCGGTAGCAGCGGCGCTGCTGTTCTGGGGCCGCGGCGCTTATTGCGGCTGGCTCTGCCCGTTCGGGGCATTGCAAGAGTTGCTTAATCAGGTAGCGCGCGCTCTGCGTATTCCCCAATGGACCCTGCCATGGGGCCTGCATGAGCGTCTGTGGCCACTGAAATACATGATCTTCCTCGGTCTGTTCGGCGTCTCGTTGACCAGTTTCGAGCAAGCCGAACGGCTGGCTGAAGTGGAGCCGTTCAAGACCGCGATCATTCTGAATTTCATGCGGGCATGGCCTTTTGTCGCCTATGTCGCAGCCCTGCTGATCGCTGGTCTGTTCGTCGAGCGGTTCTTCTGCCGCTACCTCTGCCCGCTGGGGGCGGCTCTGGCCATCCCGGCACGTCTGCGGATGTTCGACTGGCTCAAGCGCTACAAGGAATGTGGCAGCCCGTGCCAGACCTGCGCCCATCAATGCCCGGTACAAGCGATCCATCCCACAGGCGAGATCAACCCGAACGAGTGCATCAACTGCCTACATTGCCAGGTGCTTTACCAGTCCGAAACAACCTGTCCTGTCGTGATCAAGAAGCTCAAGCGCCGCGAGGCCGTGGGCGCGGCCCCCGATCTGTCACGCGCTGCGCTGGGACATCCTAACCAACTCAAACCTCAATCTTCAAACTGACGTCACTCTGTCTACTGAAAGGACAAACCATGTCTGATACGAAAAAATTCCCGATGACCCGGCGTGGCATGCTGGGGGCAACTGCCGGCGGTGCAGCACTTGCGGGCACATGGGGTGGCCGTGCCATCCTTACCGGTGGTGCAGTGGGAGCTGCCACGGTCGCCACAACCTCCAGCGCCGCAGCAGCGACTGTGTCCCCGGGCCAACTCGATGAATACTATGGCTTCTGGTCCTCGGGTCAGTGCGGCGAGATGCGCATTCTGGGCATCCCCTCGATGCGCGAGCTGATGCGTATCCCGGTGTTCAACATGTGTTCGGCCACCGGCTGGGGCACTACAAACGAATCCAAAAAGATCCTGACCGAAGGCCTGACCGAAAAAACCAAGGCCTATCTGGCTGACAACGGCAAGGAATTCCCCACGAATGGCGACCTTCACCATGTCCATATGTCCTTTACCGAGGGCACCTATGACGGCCGTTTCCTGTTTATGAACGACAAGGCGAACACTCGCGTGGCGCGTGTCCGCTGCGACGTGATGAAGTGCGACAAGATCCTCGAGATCCCTAACGCCAAGGCGATCCACGGCTTGCGACCGCAGAAATGGCCGCGCACCAACTATGTCTTCTGCAACGGCGAAGACGAGGTGCCGATGGTCAATGACGGCAAGATCCTGGACGAGCCCGAGAAATATGTGAACTTCTATACGGCCGTGAATGCCGACGAGATGACGGTAGCGTGGCAGGTCATGGTCTCGGGCAACCTTGACAACACCGATTGCGACTATGACGGCAAATACGCCTTCTCGACCTCGTACAACTCGGAAATGGGGATGACCCTGCCTGACATGACCGAAGCCGACATGGACCATGTCGTCGTGTTCAGCATCGCCGATATCGAAGCAGGTATCGCCGCCGGTGATTTCATCGAACTGAACGGCGTCAAGGTTCTGGACGGGCGCAAGGGGCAAAACAAGAAATACACCCGCTACATCCCGATCCCGAACAACCCTCATGGCTGCAACATGGCGCCCGACAAGATCCACTTGTGCATCGGCGGCAAGTTGTCGCCCACCGTGTCGGTGATCGACGTGCGCAAGCTGGATGCTCTGTTCAACGAAGATGCCGATCCGCGCAGTGCGGTCGTCGCCGAACCGGAACTGGGCCTTGGGCCATTGCACACCTGCTTCGACGGTAAGGGCAACGGCTATACCACGCTGTTCCTCGACAGCCAGGTGGTCAAGTGGAATATCGAGGATGCAATCAAACTGTACAATGGCGAGGCTGTGGATCCGATCCGCGTCAAAACGGACGTGCACTATCAGCCCGGTCACAACTCGACCGTGATGGGAGAGACGCTGGACGCTGACGGAAAATACTACATCACGATGAACAAGTTCTCCAAGGACAGGTTCCTGAACGTGGGCCCGCTCAAGCCCGAGAACGAGCAGCTGTTTGCCATCGATGGGGACAAGATGACCCTGATCCATGACGGCCCGACCTTTGCCGAACCGCACGATTCGATCATCGTCGATCCCAGCAAGGTAAACCCCAGATCTGTCTGGGACCGCAACGATCCGATGTGGGCCGATGCACGCGCGCAGGCAGAACTGGATGGTGTGGATCTGGACGACTGGCAGGACACGATCATCCGCGACGGCAACAAGGTGCGAGTCTATATGTCCAGCCAGGCACCGAACTTCTCGCTCGAGACCTTCACCGTCCAGCAGGATGATGAAGTGACGATCATCGTGACCAACCTTGACGACATCGATGACCTGACCCACGGCTTTACCATGGGCAACCACGGTGTTGCGATGGAACTCGCGCGCAAGGAAGCATGGCGGATTGTGAAAGGGGCGGGCGATGTGGTTTGACCCCCAGCCCAAGCTTGCGGAAATCACCGCGCAAGCCACTTCACTTGTGGCCGCGTCGCAAGTGTCGCAAGTGTCGCAAGCCCCCGTTACCCGAAGCTATGCCCCCCGTGTCGCGGTTGTCGCGGTTGTCGCAGCCCCCTTGCAGCCCGAACCCTCTCGGGCCGCATCCGATGCCTTCCCCTATGGCACCGCCTGCGGTTTAGGGGATTCCCCCCGCACTTGGACGGGCCGCGTCGTTTCGCGGAATGAATGGCCACGGATGAACGAATGGGAGAAGCACGGGCCGAACGGGCGACACTGGAACGGCATCACGAAGCAATGGGAACAACCGCCATAAGGCGCGCGGGTCCTTCCAAGGGCGAAACACTATGAGGGTGGGCTATGCCCGTTGGTTTCATAGCCACAGTAAGAAAATCGCGTTTCGTTTCGCCGTATACACCTGCCGGGTAAGCTAATTCTTCCACCTAGTGTTCTGCACCTGACGCAACATGCCCGTGTGAAAGCAGGCCTGAGGTCAGGAGACAAGTATCTTGAGCGAAAACGTCAGATGACGGCAGGCAGCCCAAAGCGGACTCACAGCTGGTGAACCGCCAGCCGGGGGAGCACCTGCAGGTCGGGCGGAAAGCGGGCTTTCGCTGCACCTGCAAGGACATCCTGTCCAAGTCATGAAAGCGGCCATTCACGGCTCAGGTTCAACGCCCCGCATGCTGCACCAAACACCAAGCACCAAGGTCAGCGATGCGCAGAAAGTGAGCTTTACAAGCTCGCTGGATTGCTCAGTTATCAATGTGCGAAAAAGCACTTATTTTGCTGCGGTTCTCTGGTCACTGCACTTTATAATCGGCCGCCTTCAGAGATAATGATTTGAATCAATGCGCAAACGGCACAGACACCGCATCCTGTCGACGGACATATGACAGGAGATAGATCGTGCCCGCTAAAACCACTTATATTGCTGTGCCTGAAGTTGTCGGGGTCTTTGACACGTTTGAGGTGATGCAAAAGGCGATCTATGATCTGATGATCGCCGGTTTCAGCCGCTATGACATCAGCCTTTTGGGTGACCGTGAGGCGATCAAGGAAAAGCTTGGCACATCTTACTGGCAGGCCAAGGATCTTGAAGATGACCCTGATGCACCCCGCACCCATTTTGTGTCTGAAGAAGCGATTGGCGAGTTGCAGGGCGCGCTTGGCGGTGGGTTTTTCTTTCTTGGGTCATACATTGCCATGGCGGCCCTACTGACCCCTGCAAGCACACTGGCCGCGTCTATTGCCGTTGGCTTGATCGGGGGGGCCCCGACCGCTGTTTTGGGCACCATTCTTGCACGCCGCGTAGGTAAGCATCATCGGGATTATTACGCAGATCAGATCAGCAATGGTGGCATTCTGATCTGGGTCAGGGCGGCAACGCCTGAACGGCAGGAACTGGCGATGAAGATCATGAAGGGCCATTCTGGCAAGGACGTTCACATGCATGAATGGAGCGAATGACGCCCCCAGACCGTCGAGGCATTACATACGTAGGCGACGTGATGAGGGGGATCCAATGCCTCATGCAGGACCATACCCTAATGGTGGGTTCACAAACCTGTTGCTCAAAAACACTTGTTTGGCTGCGTTCTGCTTTAAGTTGATTCAGATCAGTTTTTTGGAATGCGTTTCAGTGGTAAGGATTCAGTAGATTGAATATGTAGTTATCGCCACTGGAATATTTTGCGATGGACGGTTCAATCATGGGTCATGTGAGGAGCCACAACATGATAAGCAAACACAATAAAAGAAGGCTCAATTCGCATTAGCTATGCACATGGTCCAACCGGCAGGATTCCTACTGCTGCGGCGAGGACGGCGCGTGGTGTGGGTTGCCTTGGAAGCACTGCAAGATGAAACCATCTGAGATAGCTGT
>Ga0163215_100918_pt1 | contig 28199 bp, 29 predicted proteins | sample SynspAceP_FD_185934 | JGI IMG/M metagenome (GOLD analysis project Ga0163215, IMG submission 185934) | Saline lake microbial communities from Ace Lake in Antarctica - Synechococcus sp. Ace-P (Hybrid Assembly) | ecosystem: Environmental > Aquatic > Non-marine Saline and Alkaline > Saline | place...
GTGCATTTTCGATATGCGGATCTTCGTAAATATGATCGATGCGCGCCGTATTAAATAATGATGCTCGGCGCTTAATACCGTGAACTTCATATCCCTTTTCTAACAACAACTCGGCTAAATAAGAGCCATCCTGGCCGGTTACCCCGGTGATAAGTGCTTTTTTCATGGTTTTTCCTTATGTTTTTGCCGCTCAAACTCATATTTTTGAAAATTGAGTTTATAAAGCACCTTACTGAAAATGCAAAATATATTATGTGTAAATTGTTACTCCAAAACAGCTAAAGTATTGAATCCTAGCCTTTTATTTATCCAGTATACTGCCCCTAAGTTCTGTAAAGCAACAGCAAATGCAGTGCCGATTGTGCTGCCAATTATGCCGAATTGAGGTACCAAAATAATAGGCCGCAATACTGCAAACAAACTTGGTATGAGTACAGTATTTCTAACGTCTTTCTCATGCCCAGACATAATCAATAAGTAACCAACAGTGGCAGTAATCACATTTATTAACTGGCCAATTGCAAGAACAGTTAATAAGTGTTCTGATCAACCCCAAGCAGAACAGATGTTTGAGAGCGCATTCGTTTACTTGCAATTGCAGTTGATAGAGAATTAGCTGAATGTCGAGATTATGGATTTAAAAACCAAATGGTGCGTTCAGCCCTATCAGCTCAGAATAATATTGCCGAACGTTTAGAGCGAGGTAGAGCAGAGAGGGGCAATGTTTGGCACATTAGGGCAGAAAAAGCGATTTAGATCAGATGAAATAGGAAATGGCATAGTTTTCAGGACAGAGTGGTTAGACAATGATTTGTCTTAGAGAGATTTGATGATGAAAGAAAATTTGTTGGTAAATAATATGGTAGTTAAATATCCAAGCTGCTGCATTCAGTGGGTAACCAAACGTTTGTGCGTTTACCGCATAAATTGCAAGTGCTGACTGATATGGGCTGCCCCTTGCAAATTACCGCCAGCAGCGTAACCGGCTTATTTGGTCAACACCAGCAGAAGGCCGAAAAGCTCTTAGAAGAGGGCAGGGTGAGTGCAATTGCCTCTGAATGTCATCATTTTAAAGGGCGTAAACCTAATTTGAACGAGGGAGAAACTGCCGCTGCACTATTAATTGGCCAAGAACAAGCGTCTTTCTTGGTCAATAGCATTCCGAATCAGCTTGTTTAATATGGTTTATATCAACCCTCAATTAAGGGTTTATTAATGGCTGTGCCGCTTAATGTTCAGCAAATGCTAGACGTCTTTAAGTATGCTTGTACTCATAACAGTACCAGCATACGTTGGGATAAAACTGCTATTCAAGGCATAGAAAAAACGCTACTACGTGACCCTAAATTAGAACGTTTATATGCGCTTATTTATCAAAATGCCAGCGCCCGTAAGCAGCTAGATTATTTTGATGTGACTACCCAAGCCCTTTTAAAAAAAACGACCTATGCAACGGTGGCCGACATAGCGGTTAAACGCTCGTTTATTCAGCAACTGGTTCCATTGCTCGAAGATAACGGAATATCAATAATATTATTAAAGGGCATGGCTTTTAATGATGATTTATACCCTGCTTTTGCCCCGCGGGGCACATCTGATATTGATATACTGATTAAGCCTGATGATAACGAAAAGTTTACTTTAATGCTGGCAGAATTAGCCAGGCCAGTTGCCGTTGATAGTGACCAACCGTTTGATGGTTTATATGAAAAAAGCTGGGTTGTTAAGGCCAGTGCCAATCAATTTATCGATGTACATACGCATCTTACCAACCCTCTATTGTTTGAGATTGATTCAACCGCACTATGGCAAACAAGTGCTGTGCATTGCGCTTATCAGTCTGAAAACGTCAGAGTGATGAACGATGAAAATACCTGCGCCTACTTGTTAACCCACATGATAAATGACACCAACTTTTACCACTATAATCTTATTGATCTACATGAAATTGTAGCTAAAGGTCAGCTATCAGCGTTAAAACTTAAAAGTGTGGTAAAAGAGTGGGGAGTGAGTAAAGCCTACTGCTATGTGCAACAAATTGGCAAAAAACACCTGTTGACTGACACTAACTTACAAGCTGGATTTTTTCATAGCAACAGACAAATGACGGGCTTACGCTGGTTTTTTATTAATCGCGTGATGCTTATTGATACCCAAGAAAAGAGTGTTTTACAGCGAGTACAGCAGCTTTTAACTTATTTTTTATTTGTCGATAGCACACAGAATGTGGTTAAAGTGATCAAGAAATATTTAATCACTCGATTTAGTTAACAAAGATCAATATTTCATAAAAGTTTGATATTAAAGTGCTATACAAATTATGGCAAGAATGTCCAAAATCCCAACCTACGTTTTACTATATAGACTGCCGACAAGTTGAAAATAATAAGACCTAAAGATGTTGCTATCGCCGCCCCTAATGCGGAGTACAAATTAACCAATATTATCGATAGTATAACCGTGCTTAGTCCCCCCAAAATATATAAATTCATAAAATCTTTGTAGTGCCCTGACATATTGAGAATATAACCTACGGATCCTGTGAGTACGTTTACATACTGACCAATTGCCATAATCACTAATAATAAACTAGCTTCACTATACTCAGGACCGAATAATTGAATAATGAAATCGGAGTATATGCATATTGTAAAAATGGCCGGTGTCACAAGAAAAAGTAGGAAAATTGTGGACTTAAATGATAGATCTCGCATGCCTTGGATATCATTATTGTTCCATAATTTCGAATAACGTTGGGCATTCACCATATCAACAACCATAAGAGTAAAGCCGATTAACATTGATAATCTTTGCGCGGTTGATAAATAAGCTACTTGTGTTGAAGATAAAAATATACCCGAAACTAAAACGCCAGACCATTGCATTAACAACGCCATAGTAGAAGATATCCACAATTTGGTGCTATCTCTTGATATTGCCTTTTTATCAAGCGTGTAAGCGGCATTGGTGGTTGGTATATGAAAGCTTTTATAAAAGAAATAAGCCGCAAATAAAAAAACTAAAAACGCCGATGACAGATAAATCATTGATAATAAATCAACGTTTATTTCAGCTTTCAATGCTAAATAGGCGATAGATGATGCCAATAGAAAGAAAATTGATATTCCTAAATTTTGAAAAAAGCCAGTCAAAAATAACTTGTTTAGCCCTTGTGAAATCTGGCTAATTAGGAAAGAGATAGAGATAAACGGTATCGAGAATAAAAATATTAGCAGTATATTAGCTAATTCAATTTTATTAAAAACAGTAGTAGCTAAAAAATCTTTAAAAACCAATAAAGTTATTGTCCCTAACACAGTAAACACAATTACTTTACTAAGGGCGTACTTAACGATGGTTTGCGACTTTATATCTCTGACATCAGAAGATACAACCCGTAAAACAATGTTGTCGAAGCCCATCCGAAACATATAGCTAATAACAGTTACGATTGCTAAACAAAGAAGAAAAACACCTGCTGAATCAGATGGTAAAAATCTAGTCACCAGTAATGTAAGGAAAAATCCTGAAGTCGCTGAAAATAGCTTTACTAAAGCCGCAACCATAAAAGATGTATTAATTTTTGGCATCTATTTTCTTCTGAGTGAATAACGTAATACAAGAATAAAAATATATGGGCCATCAATTAAGTATCTTTTCCATAAACGTTTTGGCGATTGCAACAATCTAAATGCCCATTCTAAACTGAGTTTTTGAATTATTTTTGGTGCACGTTTTTCTGCGCCAGAAAGAAACAAAATTGAGGCACCAACACATAAAAAATCACCTTTAACTCCAGAGTCTCTTAATGCCACAGCCAGTTTTTCCTGTTGAGGGGAGCCTACGCATAAAAAGTACAATGAATTGGCATTTGATAAACACTTTGTAATTATGCTAACTATTTCATCTGGTTTATTAATAAAGCCAAAACTTGGTTCTATATGTATTATTTTTTGCATTTTATATTTTGCTTTGACAGCTAAAATATCACTTGTAGTCGCACCGATAATGACGATATTTTTGTTTGCTGTAACGAGCCTTTCAAAAATTAACTGTGTTAAATCACTGCCGGGTACAACATTATGAATTTTCTTATTGGATAAAAGTTTAAGTATCCTACTGTCATTTAGATATACATCTGCTTTGTCATAAACTTTTTTAAAAGCAGGATCTTTATGGTAACGAACAATATGATCAACATTGGGCGTAACCAATATTTTGTTGGTAAAATCACAGGCAAAAAATTTATCGACTACTTGTTCAATAGGAATGTCTAAAATGTCTAGACCTAAAAAATATGTCATTATGATTTTTTCCATCTATTAACTTTTGTTTTTAACCCGACAAAAATTCCTTGAATTCCAGAATATATATTTTTCATACTTTTTCTTTCTATAATGATGTGGACACCCATTAACAAAAAAGCTGAAAGAATAGTAAAAGCTAAACCATTAAATTTTTTATTGTATAAAATAGCCGCTTTGTTTCTCATGAAGTGATAAGTTGGGCTTCTACCACCAGAGCCGCCGGAACCTAAATGAAATACGAATGATGTAGGACATACTTTGATTTTCCATCCAAAACTTGCAGCACGTCTTTGCCAATCGACTTCTTCAGAATACATAAAATACATTTCATCCATTAAGCCGACTTCATCTATAAAACTTTTTGTTAAAAGTAAACTGCAACCCATTATATAATCAGGACATAGTTCAGAATCATTCTTAATAGAGTCTTTGTCTTCGCCTTTTAAGTACAGCTTGGCTTTGCCTAGTAATGGGTAAACGATTCCCCCACCATAACACTCTAATTTACCATCTGAACTACGAAGGATTACAGAGCCGACGATAGTCTTTTTATTTTGATCGATACATTTAACCATAGGGGCTAGTGCATTCGACTCTAAGTAACAATCGTTATTCAAGATCCATAATTTTTCATAGTCAAAATGAGTATTGCAGTAGGCTATGCCAAAGTTATTGCCCCCTCCGTAACCATTATTTACATGATTAGCAATTAACACTGCTTTATCATGCAAATTTTGATCGTTAATCCATTGACGTATTATTAGCGCAGAATCATTTGTTGATGCGTTGTCGACCACTAAAACTTTGTCTGTTTTTGTATGGTGCAGCACAGACTCTATACATTTAATTGTCGAGCTGTAGTCCATCCAATTTAAAATAAGTGAGATAATCAAAATTTTGCACCTTTACTTAAATCCATTTATAAATTTTTATGTTTTACTATTTTCTTGCGTCTAGCAATTAGGCCTAAAAATGATTTAATGTTTAGATACAGTCCACCTTTAAGCGCAGCTCCAAATAATCCAAAACCTTTGTAGTTTGGGGGAGTAAAGCCTAAAAATCTAAAAGCTAACAACCGCGAAAAGATTGAAACTCTTCTATAGAATTGAAATGGTTGAATTTTGTGCAAAGTAGTAATGTCAAAATTATCTAATACTATATCTGCCGATAATTTTGCGTTTTCTAATAACTCATTGCCTACTTTATTGCGTGAAATAACCAAAGACCGCCCATCATTTTCTTCGAATAACGGATAACCATTGTCATCACAATCCCAAGCATCTGCGCAGACTATATCTGCAAACTCGCCTATACCATCTACACATAATTTACACCTAGTTTGTAAGTGTCGATTTAAAATGCCCCCCCAAGCGTTGTTATAAGACATACTAAATTGTTCATTTTTATCTGAAATCACTGTTGTATAACCAGGCCAACCATTACCTCGATATTTAATCGATTTAACATCTTCTTTATTGACACCTAATTTAGCATATATTTCATCTGTACCTTTAAAACTCGGGGTACCAGCACACATGAATGAAATTAAATGAGTGATAGCGCTCGCAACTAAGGGGTCTTGCTTTTTCAATTGATAAACTGCAGCAACATCACATGGTTTACCTACAAAAGCATATCTTTTGGATAAATCTAACTCACGAATGAGCTCACATGGTGACGCTGGCGAATATCTTGAGCCTGCTGATTCACTGAAGTTGTAAACTTTGTCTTTTAGCTCACTAACATTGTTCAATTTTGACCCTTGCGAAATATTAATCACAAAGTCCACTATGTCATTTTTTACTAGGTAATTACTAAGTGCTGAAATAACACCGCCAGAAGATCCTGCTTGCCTTAGGTCTGGATTAGAAGCGAAGCCCACATTGATACTTTCGATTTGGCCCCATATGCCATCATAGTTGTGTTTTTTTACACTATTTATATCCAAATTTAGGCCAGGGCAAACTTCACGAAATTTTTTGTCGAGATCTGAGTCTTCTGGAGCACTTGTTGCGTCTGGTCGATTGTAACCTTCAGGGCTAACAGTGATTTTAATATCACTAGAATAATAGGTACAAATGCCACAGCCCGTACAAAGATCATTTGCTAATACTTTATCTAGAGATTTTTTCATTAAATAACTCCACTAATCTTGATTTGTAATTATTTAATTTTGATTTGGCAATAACATTGCCTTCTTGAATGGCTTTCGATAGCTCTTCTCTATTACCAAACATTTCAATTGTTTTGTTGAATGCATCTTCTGTGGTTAGTTCTCTAGCGTCGATAACTGCTGGATAACCTAAGTTTTCAAATACACCTTTAAATTTCATGCTGTAGGCACATGGGACAACTGGTACGCCAGAAGAAAAAGCAGCAATTGTTGCATGCATTCTTGCGCCTACAAAAAAATCAAATTGTGAGATATAACCTTTAACATCAGATGGATTGTCAAATACAGGTGCGACAGTTGTTTTTGGATATTTTTTTTGTAGAAGGGTACAAATACTTACGTCATCTTCCATTACAATTTGACTAATAACATGGGGTACAAGATATACTTCTACATTCTTAGCTAAAAAATATTCAATTAAATTTTCACTATAAGTATGGTACTTCATTTTAAGTGAAAAATTATTATCAGATAATGATTGGTTATACAGTAACCCTGAAACATTAATTCCTATTTTTAGATTGACTATGCTCTCGCTAGATGGTTTTAGAGTAGGAGTAAACTGTAACGAAAAAGCTAAATCTGTGAAGTCTTCAACTTGTTTAGAGGTTAATTTACTGACCACTAATTTCGAAAGAATATCTCGTGAATAAACCCTGTCAGCAAATAATAAAGTAAATTTAACGATTAATTTTGCAAGTGTTGAATTAAATGGGCCATAAGTTTGTGGCGCCAAAATTAGCTTGCCACAAAACGTTCTAGCTAAAATTTTAGTTATAGATTGATTGAGTAATCTGGGCAATTTGTAAATGTCAGTGAAACTATCGCCTTCCCCAATGTCAAAAATATAGTCGCATTTTTTTAAATATTTGATAGCGGTAAAATCAAAATTAATTAAATTTCTTAGCCCAAACTTTACTTGCTTGACGTCACACCCTACCTTTGCAGAAAGTTTCGCTGCACCTTCGTCATCAGCAGCACCATGACCAAATACTATAAACTTTACCTCATAGCCAAGCCCTTCTAATGCCCCTTTTATTAATGCTGCATGTGAGTAACTCAATGCTCCAACACCTAAATTGCCAGATACAAAGTTGTGCCAAAGTAAACCAATCGTAATTTTTTTCATACAAACACCATCCAACATTAAGTAGATAAAATAATATATTATTAATATATTTCTGAAATCGCAGAATTGAAAATAGCTATACCTGCGTTCTTAGCTGAGTTATGTACATTAATTTATTATTTATATTTTCATGAAGTAACTCTTGGAGTTAACACTCATGACTTGGGGCTTTTACCCTATAATTATTATAAATACCCATCATTCCGCACAGTAAACCAGCATAATAAAATAAATAGGGAGATAGTAATGTTAGGACAAAAGTAAAGATTAAATAAAACTTGAGGCCGATTAAAAATTCACCTTTCATCCTTTTAAAACTAGATAGTGCATAAAAATAAAATGAAATAAAGAAAATTAATCCTGCTATCCCATATTCATATATTATTCCTAAAAATCCATAATCGGATGCTGAAAACTTACTGCCTAACAAGTATTCTTTTAGTTGCCAGTTTTCGTTTATTTCTCCAACCCCAAAAATAAAATTGTATAAATTCGCCTTTTCTAAGTAGTTTTGAATAACAAAAAATCTATCTCCCCTAATCGCTATTGAATCGACTTTAAGTAAATAACCTACTAATTCAGACGATTGCAAAGATATAAATATAATTATCGGGAGTCCTAAAAATACTACTGATTTCCAATACTTTTTATAATATTGCATAATTATTATAATTAAGGATGTAAGAATAAATGCAAAAAGATAGTATCTTTGTGCATGCAACATGGTTAAATAAAGTAAAGTAGTTAAATAAATTATGATGTTTAACTTAGATTTTTTTAAACTTGCTAACGCATAAAATGACACTAAAGTTATAAGTTGAACTGGCAGCCTCATTCGATAACCTTTTGAATCAAGTATAAATAATTGACTTTCTTCATACCAATATTTAGCAGGGTCTATGCTGTAATGGAGATATAGATAAACAAAAATTGTAATCCAGAATAAAATAACTGAGATGTTAAGCAATTCTTGTTCAGTTATCTTTCTGATTTTAAAATAATAGTATCCAAGAAAAATATAAGATGCGGATATAAGCTTTCCTTCTGCTATTAAAGAAGAAATTATTGGTTGATCAAAATGGATTGTAGAGCCTAAAGCAGATAAAGTTAAGAGACAACAATACCCTAAGAATATATAAAAAATGTGTTTTTCAGATTCATTGTTTCTACTTTTAAACAAAATGAAAATTGCTACCAAAGAAAGCAAAATAGGAATAATTAATTTTTGCAAATAGTAGAGAGTAGTTAAGTCTTTAATATAGAAAAAATACTGAAAAATAAAAATTAGAACGATAAAAGCTTCAACTTTTAGGTAGTTTTTTACTATTAGAGTATTCATAGACAATTTATTGGACTCTTTGATGTGGGAAGTATTTCAGAAGTTTAATAAACATTCTTCCCCACAAAGCCTCTCAGCACCGTAAACAATACAATTTTAAAATCGAACCACAGCGACCAATGGCGAATGTAATGCAGATCGTGTTTTATGCGCATTTCCATTTTGTCGACGGTGTCGGTTTCGCCGCGCCAGCCGTTGACTTGGGCCCAGCCGGTAATGCCGGGTTTCATTTTGTGGCGCAGCATATAGTAGTTAATTTGTTTACGGTATAACTCGTTATGCGATATGGCGTGAGGGCGGGGGCCGACTACTGACATATCGCCTTGTAATACATTAATAAACTGCGGTAGCTCATCAAGTGAGGTGCGGCGTAAAAACGCACCTAAGGGCGTAATGCGCGCATCACCTTTGGTGGCCTGTTTGATGTCGTCGCCATTGTCTTGGGTGGTCATTGAGCGAAATTTATAGATTTTAATCTTTTTGCCGTCCATGCCATAACGGGCTTGTTTAAAAATCACCGGGCCTTTGGACGTGAGTTTAACCGCTATTGCAATTAACAGCATGGGGATGGCAATAATCATTAATATAGCGCTGGCCAGCACCACATCTTCAATACGCTTGATGGCGGAGTAGCCGCCTTTCATGGGGCTGTCGTAAATGCTGATAGTTTGCATCTCGCCTACGTGGCCCATACGAGCATGCAGTAAGTTGTAGGTAAACATGTCGGGCAGTATGTGTACGTCTACCGTGGTGTCGCCTAGGGCTTTTAATACGGAGTTAATGCGGTCGGTGGCTTGCATGGGTAAGCCAATAAACAGTACTTCTATTTTACCTTCACGGGCCAACTGCACGGCTTCATCAATACCGCCTTTCAGGTAGCTTTGGTATTTTTCGTCAATGCGCTCGGAGGCTCTTTCATCAAAGATAGCACTGATTTTATAGCCGGTTTCGGGGTGGTTTTGGATCTCGTTGTATAAGTCGATGCCCCGTTTGGTTAAGCCAACTATGCCTACGCTGCGGGTGTTACGGCCATTGCGGCGTAAGGCAAACAGTATTTGCCTAAAGAGTAAGCGCCATGCACACAGCAGTAGGGTGGTGCTGAGTATCCAGGTGCCCAATACCACGCGCGAAAAATATTCGGTTTGTTTGGTAAAAAACAAAAATACAAAAATGGGGAATAAGGTCATGATCCACGAAGAGCTGGCATAAAACAGCATTTCTTTGAGCGAACTGGCGCGCCACGAGCGATACAGAGCAAACAGCTCAGCAAAAAAGATAAAGCTGAGGTTGCCAATTAGGGCGAGCATAAAATATTTGGTGTCGTATTTCGATATGTATAACAGGCTGGCTAAGGCCAAACAGACCTGAATGATCGAGATATCGATAAGCCGATATACAAAGGCAAATTGATTAATGTTGTTGCGGACAAATCCGTCGTTTTCGCTCATGTACTTCTTCCCTAGATGTCGCTGCATTTACATTAGCGTTATTATATTGATTTGCTATTACACCAATAAAGTATGACATTTTATGTCATTGCTTATTTGTGGCAAGTGCTGCATGCCACTGCTGTAAGTAATTTTGTATACGTTTATATGCTGCAACACGTTTGACATCCATTCAAGCCTTTGTGTTTCTAGGCCTAAGTTTACATAAGCATCAGCCAACATACTATTTTGTAACAGCACAAATAACGCTTTGGTGCCGGTTAGTGGCCTGATGTCGCATTGGTACTGGGTACTGAGTGTGCGTTCTAAATAGTAAATCGCTTTTAATGGTGCAGGGCTCTCATGCCATACACTGCCATTTATTGTATCAACTTCGAGTTCATGTTTTGCAAAATTTTCATGAACTTTTTTATGTTCTTTTATGGCCAGCATCGACGCGCTTGGGCTATTGCCTATTGCGGTTTTATCGTCTGCTTTTGGCGCCTGACTAAGATCATTATCAAGTTTTGTGCCAATTAGCTGGCTGGCTGAATCTGGCCACAATCTAATTTTAGGCCAACTGGGGTAGATGTGATATTCGTTGCCCTGGCCTTGATGTATAGCGGCCATGTCGTCGGTCATCATTTTAAACCCGTGCTCTAACAATTGGGTGGTTAAGGTTGATTTACCGGTGCGACTTGGTGCAATGAACAAAAAAGCATCCCCGTTGTGGCTCATGGCGTTGGCATGAATACAAGGTACGCCTTTAAGCTCTAACCAACAGGCAATCGCGGTGCTTTGAATATAGTGTTCAAACCCGGTGCCCGCAGGCTGCCAGTAGACTTGCATCGCTTGGGTAGTAAAGATAAAACTGCCAGACCCTTCGCAGTTAACGTTTAGCTGGTAGGTATTAGCGTGTTGATACAAATTAATATCGGTGGTGTAGCGCTCGCCTTCGTCTTTAAGTTGCCAAATAGGCGCAGTATTAGCACCGAAGGCAGGCAGAGTATCTATTTGTTCAAAAGGTAAGTGAAAACGCAAATCGCCGATAAAAGTCGGTGTGGTATCTGGCACAAATAATTGCACACCATGCAAGGGTTTAAGGTAAGAAAACTGTGTCATAACATCCATTTTATTAACGTTGCTGATAGTTCAATCAGGCAGTAAGCAGAGTGTATCAAGCAAAGTGCAAAAGCGGAAGTAGGTAGGTCGGAGAAAAAGAGCAGATGCTGGATGCGAGAGGCTAGATACTAGAAAAAGCTAGAGCAAGAGCACTTGAATCACAGCGGTCACCGGGTGCCGCGCGCAGAGCCCAGAGGTTTTTATTGTAGGAGCTGCCGGTGACCGGTGCGATCCGCAACGGATGTTATTACCTGCGAATTTTTTACAAAGGTGAATAATCGACATTTGTTGTTTGGGTAATGCTGGTTAAATCAACATTTGCGGTTGATTTGTTCGTGCCTAAACAACTCCGTTGGGTCAACGCCGGTTACCGGGAACTCCTACAAGGTGAGGCGTTTGTTTCTTTTGTAGGACTGGCTTTAGCCGGGAAAAATCAACCTTGTTGATGAATTGAACATTGCTGGGTCAATCGACATTTGTGGTTGATTTGTTCGTCCCTGAAGGAACTCCTACAAAGGGGAGGGCGTTGGCACTTGTAGGAGCTGCCGGTGACCGTTGCGATTTACCTGCGAAAAATCATCCTCGTTGATGAATTGAACATTGTTGGGTCAATCAACTTTTGTTGTTTGGGTAATGCTGGGGCAGTCGACATTTGTGGTTGATTTGTTCGTCCCTAAAGGAACTCCTACAAGGCGTTGGCACTTGTAGGAGCTGCTTTAGCTGCGAAGCTTTTATACAGCTGCGAATAATCAACCATTGTTGTTTGGGTAATGCTGGGGCAGTCGACATTTGTGGTTGATTTGTTCGTCCCTAAATAAGACCGGTTACCGGGAACTCCTACAAAGAAACCTCTGTGTCCTCTGTGGTTCAAACGCTCTTGCCCTTAAAAATCAAAAGAATCTGAACCACAGAGGCCACAGAGCGCTACGCTGCACAGAGAACAGCAAAAAATAATCATTGTTAAGAAAACAGACTTAATACTACCCAGATCAGCTTTTGATCTTAACCAATAGTGGTTTTTTTACCTTTGTGTACTCTGTGACCTCTGTGGTGAGATCGCTCTTGCTAGGGACTTCTACAAAATGAAAATGGGGTGTAAATTTTTTTGACAGGTATAAAAAAACCCGCCTTGGCGGGTTTTTATAATTTTCGCTATTAACCTTGGAAGGGGTTGCGCTTGGTGTTGCCACCGTTTTCGTCTGGTACGCTACCAGCGAAGCCTTGCGTTAGTTCAGCTAGGCTGCCCACTTTAGTTAATTCAGGCTTAGTATATTCAAGTTTTTTAGTCATGTTGTTTCCTAACGTATTCATCATATTCTCCTTAAGCCTTTTTGCGACGAGTTCCGGCTACTAAACCTAGTAACGCTAAACCCATTAAAGATAGTGTTGCTGGTGTTGGTACTGCGTCAGTGTCTACTGCGAACATGGTTGAACCTGTGATATCAAACAATGATAAAGCAGAGAACAACTCAGCTGAACCTGCTGGGTTCATAAAAGTGAAACCGATTGGGCTGCTTGATACAAATGCACGACCAGGGCCTGAACCGTCTGCAAGTAAGTCACCAAACTCAGTATCAAATACAAAGGCTGTGCCAAGATTGATCCACAATGAACTAAGTTGGACTTGGCCAACTTCTAATACCCAAACACCCGCCATTGGAGCTAGTGGATCGTTTGGTACGATAGTGTCGCCGTCAACTGATAATGACCAACCAGAACCTGTTACGCCGCCTTTATCGCCGCCTAAGTCAGCCCAGTTCAATGTTTCAGTTGATGTATCAGCAAAAGTCGCTGTTACTTCAATACCCGCCATATCTGAACCTGTTACGTTCCATATAAATGCCGCTTGAGCTTGGCTAGCAAACATTGCCGCAGCAAAGCCTAATCCTAAAAGTTTTTTCATATTCATGCTCGATCCCCTGTTAAAGTTCAAATTGGCTCTGAGGTAACAACTAACAACTATGCTTCCCTTCAACCGATGTGTTGGTTTGTTATCTACTACTACTAATTCATACTGCAAAAACTATTCCAATCCTGAAAAACCCTTTTGAAACAAGAGTTTAAATATGTTAATTAGTTGTTAATGCGTATTTTTCTAGTCTTTTACTGTTTTTAACGCAAGATCTGTAAAAAATGCTGACGTTAATTGGAATTCTTAGCGTAAATATTTTACACAAATCAACTTGTTGCAATTTGTGGTTAATTTTTGCTGCACTTTAATGCATGCTATTGATTAACTTTATAAAAACCGCATTTTTAAACTAATGAATCACTTGTTCGCCTTTATTTCTGCTTCTGTAGCAGGCCATAACCCCAACCCGCAAAGACTCATTCAGCGATTAAACAGTAATGCGGGCAAGATTGTATACGAATTAAGTGAGACAAAAAACAAAGATCTTTTATTTGGTTCAACTTTTTTTGCTGATGTAAGTGGAGTAAGTGCTTCAAATAAGGCTGTTTTTTTTGAAAATGAGCAACAGGATTGTCTTTTATTTAATGCTTGTTTGCTGCCGTCTGATCTGGCCGAGGCTCCACTTGAGACACCTTGCACTTCACAGGTGCAAATTGCACCGCAACTAGTGCAACTGCTGAGTAATCGAGGCGGAGACTTTATTACCAATGTGAAGGGCAGCTTAGTTTATATGGGCTTTGATGCACGCCAGCAGTATTTACATGTGGGTAAAGATCCGTTTAATACCGCATCTGTCTATTGGTTAGCTACTTTGGGTGGCGTTTTGGTTTCCACTGATTTAGGTTTTTTAGCCTTGATGGCGGATACACCCATTAGCTTGTCTGAAAAGGGCCTCGCGAGTTGGTTGAGTGGTTTGCCCAATCCGGCTATTTCACTGTTTAATGAAATTAAAGTGCTACCCAGTGGTTCACGATTACAAATTAATAAAGAGCTGCGCGAACAGGTCATTCAGTTTTGGGATATCGCACCTGACAATAAGATTGTGTTGGCCGACCAGCAAGCTTACTCAGCACAATTTCATGAGCTTTTACACAACAGTGTAAAGGCGGCTTGTCGCTCTGAGCGCGATACGGTGGTGTCGCAAATGAGTGGGGGCCTAGATTCAACCAGTGTGACAGCCTTGGCGGCAGAGGTGTTAGCCGAACAAAATAAACGTTTGCTGCCTTTGTCACATATTTATTCGCGGGCGGAGAGTTGCAACGAAAGCGATTTAATTGGTGAGATGCAACGCTACTTGAAATTAAACGACCACCTAGAATTGGATGTGGATGGCGCTGAAAATCGCGACTTTTTAAGCCTTTATCCCACTGCGCTTGAGAGCCCAGGCACGGTGTTATCTCCTCGCTATGTAAGCGAGTTAGCGGTGGTGCAGGCCAATGACGCCGATGTGCTGTTGTCGGGTAATGGCGGTGACGAAATGTGTTGGGGCCATAGTGTGGCGTATACCCAACGCTTGCGTGAAGGTGACTTTAGCGTGATTTCTGAAGTATTAAAGGCCTGTCACTCGGTGGGCATGTCGCGCAAACAGGCGGTAAAAAATCTGTTTATTAAACCTTTTTTACCCGATTTATTGTTGCGCGCACTGGGCCGTAAAAAATCCGGTGACTTAGCCGAAGGGTTTCCATCGTGGTTAACACCCAAGGCCAAGGAACTGGCCCTATTTGAGACCCAAGTGACCAACCCCTTTGACTACCAGCGGGATCCACTTGGCTTTAATCGCTATCAAAGCCTCAAAACCACGGCAACCTATAATGCAGTTAGATCCTACCAACAACTAGGCCAGCGCTTTGGGGTAGACGTTAGGCACCCGTTTTTTAATAAAGAGTTGGCCGAATTCACCTTTGCCATACCCGCCAAACAGCTTATTCAGGGCGCGTACCCTAAGTGGTTACTGCGCAACAGTATGTCAGCCCAGTTACCCGAAAGTGTGTGTTGGAATATTAAAAAAATCACCTTTGATCAGCATTTTGGCGATTTAGTCAGAGAAAACGCCGAGGCGATCCGCGGCTTACTCAAACACGCAAGATTGGCCGACATGGCCCTAATCAACGAAAAAGTTTTACTGGCCGAGTTCGATCGTTTAGTGGCTAACAAAACCCACCCCCTACACGTAGATTTGCTGTATGCAATTTTAACCTATTCATGGTTACACACACATTTCCCGGAGTAGGTGCGAGAAAAAGTTAGGGGCAGATGCGAGATGCTAGAAAAAGCAAAAGCGTTTGAACCACAGAGGGCCGGGGGGGGAATCGTAGGAGCTGCTTTAGCTGCGAAGCTTTTATTTGCGCCAATCACCCTCGTTGATAAACGTACAATGTTTGTAAAATCAACATCTGAGGTTGATTTGTTCGTCCCTAAAGGAACTCCTACGAGTTGGATTTAACGGTTGTAGTAGCTGCCGGTGACCGGCGCGGTTCAGCTGCGAAGCTTTTGGTTGGTCAATCAACATCCGCAGTTGATTTATCTCTCGTAGGAGCTGCTTTAGCTGCGAAGCTTTTAATTGCACCAATCCCCCTCGTTGATAAATGCACATTGGCCGGTCAATAAACATCTGCCGTTGATTTTTCGTCCCTAAAGGAACTCCTACGAGTTGGATTTAACTGTTGTGGAGCTGCCGGTGACCGGCGCGGTTTAGCTGCGAAGCTTTTAATTGCACCAATCCCCCTCGTTGATAAACGTACATTGTTTGTAAAATCAACATCTGCGGTTGATTTGTTCGTCCCTAAACAACGCCGGTTACCGGGAACTCCTACGAGGGGACGGGGCTGGTTACAACAAACCTTTCAATGTGGTGATTTCGGTTTTTTCATTTGAGGTGATGCGTTGTAGTTCGACGTAGTGGCTGGTTTCTGTGTTTGAGTCGTTGATGATGTGGTTGTTGACGACTAACCAGCAGTGGGCGGCTAGTTTGCCTTGGTCTTTTTTTACGCCGATGCTGAGTTGGCTGTTTATTTTGTGGGTGTGGAGGATTTGTTTTTGCACCATGCAGCGGCGTAAACAGTTAATGTTTACTATGTGATGGCGGGCGGCTTTTTCAATTAAATTACAGATTTTTATGGCACGTAGATGGGCATCGATTTCGTCTTGGAATTCGGTGTGTTTGAATAAGGCGCTTTGCCACATTCTGTAGGGCAGGTAAGCGATTTTTATCTGCCATACGATAAATAAACACCAGGCGTGCAGCACAATGCCTTGCTGCTGCAGACCGAGTTGCATAAATGTGCGAAGGGGCTTAGGCATCTTGTTGTTGTGCTAGGCCAGCTTGTTGTAGTTGGCTTAAAAGCTCGGCTAGGTCTTGCGCGACTTGCTGTGCACTGACGTCATATTCAGCGCTAATAGTGTCTGCAACTTGGGCTGAGCTTAAACCGGCTTGAAGTTTTTCTAACATCAGGGCACCGATATTGTTTAAGGTAAAATAATCACCTGTTTGTGGCTCTAAGATCACCATTTCATCGACTACTTTTTGGATCAGAAGCCCGTCTTTTAATACTAATTGCATGTTTCCTCCTTGATTAGATTAATTCGTTGTTAGTTTTTCAGCAATAAGCTGGCCATGTTTGAGGCTGAAGACTTTATCGGCCACTTCACTTAGCGTTGGATCGTGTGATATTAAAATCACAGTATAGCGATTAAATAAACCACTGAACTCTTCTTTGAAGGATTTTCTGGATGACTCATCCAACATGGAGGTGGGTTCATCGAGTAACAATATTCGCGGTTCAAACAATAAGGCCCGTGCCAGTGAGATACGTTGTTTTTGCCCACCTGATAAGAGTACGCCTCCTTCGCCCACTGGGGTGTCGTAGCCTCTGGGCAACTTTTGAATAAAGGCGTCGGCACCTGAGGCTTGGCAGGCGAGTAACATTTTTTCGCTGTTGGGGTTGACGATCCCGTAGGTAATGTTATCGGCTATGCTGCCATTACATAACAATACGTCTTGCGATACTAAACCAATAATACTTCTGACCGAAGAATTGCTGGCTTGCGCGATATCAATGCCATCAATCAGAATTTTGCCGCTTGAAGGTTCATTAAAACGCATCAGTAGATGTAGTAAGGTGGTTTTACCGCCGCCGTTTTCACCATATAACAATAAGGTTTTTTTATCGGCTAGTTGAAAACTGACGTCTTTGAGCACATCGGGGCGGCTACGATAGGAAAACGACACGTTTTCAAAATGAATGTCACCAGAGCTAAACTTTGCATCTATTTTATTGAGACTATTAGGCTCGGCTTCTAAATGGTAAAACTTAAGTAAGCGTTCTGACGCCCCAATAACCTGTTGAGTTTGGCCATACAAACCGGCTAATGAGCCCAAGGGACGGGTAAAAACCAGGCCGTACAGCATTAAGCTGACCATGTCTGGAATATTGATAGTGCCACTTTGGAAACGCATAAAACTGATCACCACCACCAGTAATATACCGATTGAGGCCATAAATTGTACTAAAGGTGACAGCAGGGCTTGCAGTTTAAGCTGCTGGCTGCGCAAGTTGAGCAGTTCAGTGGTTTTGCGTTTGAATTTAGTCGACTCAGTGGATTCTTTGTTAAAGGCTTTGATCAGTGAAATAGCGCCAATGTTTTCACTGGCCAGGGCCATTGAGTCGGCTTGAGTTTGCACTAAGGCTCGTGATATGGGCTGCATGCCGCGACTCACTAATTTCAATACGATAAATATCATGGGCACCAGCACGCAGATGAGTATGGCAATGCTGGGTTCGATGCTGAACATCAAAAATGAGGCGCCGACTAAGACCAAGATGTTGGGGATTAAGTTGGTTAATACACTGGAGGCAAAAAAGCTGATAACGGCAAGATCGTTACTTAACATGGACAAGACATCGCCCCGTTTGTTTTCTTTAAAATATTGCATGGGCAGTACTTGAATATGATCGTACAAACGGCAGCTGAGTTCAGCCATAAGCCGCGCGCCGATGAGACTAACGTTGTAGGTAGATAAAAAACGCAATAGGCCATGGGCGGCAAATAAGGCAACCCATAACAATAAAATAATGGTGTGGGTTTGATTGATGCCGCTGTTGTCGGCAATAAAAAACTCTGAATATTTACCCGCAAAAAAAGGCACGCTGAGGCTAACGGCGGTTTCGCATAACATCAAAAAAACCACGAATATAAAAGCGTGTTTATGCTCTTTATATACTTTAAGGCCATATTCGAAACGAAGACTATTTATCATGCTGTTTTTTTCAATCCATTGGATGGTTTATAAATCTTTTTAAATTTGTGCAAATACAGCGCCATGACTCGAGCGTTTTCATTTTGTTTAGGCCTAAAGGTTATCACGCGTTTTTTACAGTTAGCTAGCATTACACTATTTTATTTGTTTAAAGATGGGAGATCATAGATGCGAGAAACTAGAAACTAGAAACTAGAAACTAGAAACTAGAAACTAGATACTAGTATCTAGATACAAGTTAAGAGATAAGAGATTCAAGATAAAAGCAAAAGAGTTCATACCACAGAGCGCTTCGCTCACAGAGGTCACAGAGGAAAAGCCATAAATCGTTAGAGCTGCCGGTAACCTCCTACAAGTTGAGGGGCGCAGGAGCTGCTGAGCCTCTAACAGATGTTATTCGCTACGAAGCTTTTGGCTGGTAAATCAACATCCGAGGTTGATTGATCTCTCGTAGGAGCTGCTTCAGCTGCGAAGTTTTTAATTGCATCAATCCCCCTCGTTGATAAACGTACATTGTTTGTAAAATCAACATCTATGGTAAATTTGTTCGTCCCTGAAGGAACTCCTACGAGGAGATATGGCACTCGCAGGAGCTGCCGGTGACCGGCGCGGTTTAGCTGCGAACATTCAAATAAAAATTGATGAACGTACATTGGCTGTAAAATCAACATCTGTGGTTGATTGATCTCTCGTAGGAGTTTGCTCCGCAACGGAGTTGTTAGCTGCGAAGCTTTTGGCTGGTTAATCAACATCTGTGGTTGTTTTGTTCGTCCCTAAAGGAACTCCTACGAGAGGGAGGTGTGGCACTTGCAGGAGCTGCCGGTGACCGGCGCGGTTCAGCTGCGAACAATCATCCTCGTTGATAAACGCACATTGGCTATAAAATCAACATCTCCGGTTTATTGTCCTTCAGGCTTTTACTCGAATCTAGCATCTAGCATCTAGCATCTAGAACCTAGAATCTAGCATCTCAAATCTCCTAACTATTCTTTCCTCAAGATTCTTCTACTATATTTTTGGCTTTTTTTTCTTTGAGATTGTGGTTAAGGTGAGCGTCTAATAACAAAAATGGGAATTGATTTAATGCGTGTCAGATTTTTATTTGTATCACTGTTGGTATTGTCGTTTTTTAGTGTCGCTAAAGATGCTGCGCCGCCTGAGAGTATCAAAGGTTTTACTCAAAATATGCAACATCAGGCGGGCTATTACGATTTTTATTATCAGCTTGAGCAAGATAAGATTTATCTAAAAATCAATACCTTTGATCAGCCTTTTTTGTTTCAAAGCAGTATGCCTCAGGGGATTGGTTCGAATGATATTGGTTTAGATCGTGGGCAGTTGGGTGAAACTCGTTTGGTTAAATTTGAGCGTTATGGCAATAAAGTGATGCTTAAACAGCTTAATACTGCTTATCGTGCGTCTTCCAGCAATATTGCCGAACAGGCTAGTATTGATGAGGCCTTTGCTGATTCTGTAATTGCGGGTTTACCGGTTGTGGCTACCGAGGGTGGTGCGGTGCTGGTGGACTATACTGACTTTTTACTCTCTGATATTCACAATATTAGCGCCCAATTAGATGACACGAAGCAGGGTTCATTTAAAGCTGATCCTATGCGCAGTGGGGTATATTTGCCGCGCAGTAAAGCCTTTGTAGATAATACCGAGCTTGAAGCCTTGGTCACCTTTGCTGGCAGTAAAGCGGGGGAGTATGTGCGCCAAGTTACGCCAGATTCCAATAGCATTTCGGTGCATTTGCATCATTCTTTAATTCGTTTACCAGATGATCAATATCAAACTCGGCAGTTTACGCCTTTTTCGGGTTATTGGTCGGTTGGCTATCAAGATTACTCAGCACCACTGGATGAGAGTATGACGGTTAGCATGATCCCCCGTCATCGTTTGCACAAAAAAGATCCTAATGCTGCGGTGAGTGAAGCGCTTGAACCGATTGTTTATTATTTAGACCCGGGTATTCCAGAGCCGGTGATGAGTGCCTTAAAAGACGGCGCACTTTGGTGGGATCAGGCCTTTAGTGCGATTGGCTATAAAAATGCCTTTCAAGTCAAAGTGTTACCTGAAGGCGCCGATCCGATGGATGTGCGTTATAACGTGATCCAATGGGTGCATCGCGCCACACGGGGTTGGTCTTATGGCGCATCGGTGACGGATCCCCGTACGGGCGAGATTATTAAAGGCCATGTGACTTTGGGCTCTTTGCGCGTGCGTCAGGATTATTTGATTGCTTTAGGTCTCACTAGCCCCTTTAGTGACAATGCCGCTGAAGATAAAAACGTCAGTACCCAAGCGCAAAAAGACATGGCGTTGGCGCGAATTCGTCAATTGGCGGCCCATGAAGTCGGCCATACCTTGGGTATTGCCCATAACTTTTCTGCCAGTGAATATGGCCGTGAATCGGTGATGGACTATCCTCACCCCTATGTATCGATAAAAGATGGCAAAGTGAGTTTAGACGGTGCTTATGCTATCGGCATGGGTGCGTGGGATAACTATGTGATTGCCTATGGTTACCAAGATTATGCCAAAGGTACCGATGAAAGTGCTGCTTTGAGCTCATTGGTGACACAAGCCAGAGACAAGGGTTATGGCTATCAATCTGACCCAGATGCACGCCCTTCACACGCGGCTAATCCTTCTGGAAGTTTATGGGATAGCGGCGCAGACGCTGTGGCTGAGTTAAGCCGTTTAAGTGATATTCGTCAGCTGGCTTTGGCTAATTTTGGTCTGAAAAGTTTGAAAAGCGGTGCCAGTTTGTCGTCCCTTGAAGAAACCTTAGTACCGATTTATTTATTGCATCGTTACCAGCTAGATGCGGTGGCTAAATTAGTGGGTGGCGTGGACTATGAGTATGAGCTTAAAGGGGATTATAGTCAGCCCAAGGGCACGGTGCCGATTGCCGCTGAGCAGCAAAAAGCCGCTATTAAAGCTTTACTGACCACCATTCAACCTGAGTATTTAACCATCCCAGCGTCTATCGTGGGCTTAATTACGCCTAAAGCCTATGGCGAATCACGTAATCGCGAGAGTTTTAAGGGTCGCACTGGATTAACCTTTGACCCCGTTAGCGCGGGTGAGTCTGCGGCGAACTACACTGTGGATCTATTATTAAAGGCTGAACGCTTAAACCGTGTAGCCCAGCAGGTAGAGCAGCAAAAAGGCGTGCCAGATGTGCAAAGCATCGTGGCGCAGTTGTTTGAAACCAGCATCCAAAGCAAGGCTGACAGTGAGTTGGCTAAACGCATCAATTTTGTGGTGCTTGATGCTGTGGTCAGAGCCAGTTTACAAAGCACATTAGCCCCTGAAGTCAGAGCTGATGTTGAATTGCAATTGAGCACCTTGTACGGCTGGCTTAAAAACAACAAACGCAATCCGCAAAATAAGATTATGGCCAAGCAACTTGAGCAATACTGGCAAAGCGGTGAATGGAATCCATTATTTAAAGCCTTACCTTTACCTCCAGGATCGCCTATTTAAATGTTGCAACTTAATAATAATCAACGGTTTTGCCCCCAATGCGGGGCACAGAGTTTTAGCCAGCGTTGTGAAAAATCTCTCGTGTGCAGCGAGTGTGGCTTTACCTATTTTCACAACGTGGCGGCCACGGTGACAGGCTTTATTTTTTATCAAGATAAGTTGTTGCTGGTCAAACGTGGCCAACAACCCTGCTTGGGCATGTTAGACCTGCCAGGTGGCTTCGTTGACCCCCACGAGTCAAACGAACAAGCCCTAGTCCGTGAATTGATGGAAGAGCTGCAACTGCAGGTTGATGCAATGGACTATCTATTTTCTTACCCCAATACGTATACCTATAAAACGGTAAGCTATCCCACCGTAGATAGCTTTTTTATGATTAAACTCAATGCCTTACCCGAGCTAATCATTCAAGAATCAGAACTCAGCGACTACTGCTGGCTCAAACCAAATGAAATCGACCCCGCAACCTTAGCGTTTGAGTCACACAAAAAAGCCTTGATAGCGGTGATGGAAAAGGCCGCAAGAGCATAGGTTTTTTTGTAGGAGCTGCCGGTGACCGGCGCGGCCGTAACGGATGTTATTAGCTGCGAAGCTCTTATTTAGAATAATCAACACATAGTTGATAAATAGACATTATGCTGGCAAATCAACATCTGTGGTTGATTTGTTCGTCCCTTGTAGGAGCTGCTCCGTAACGGATGTTATCAGCTGCGAAGCTTTTAATTAGCATTGATAATTGGACATTATGCTGTCAAATCACCATCTGTGGTTGATTTGTTCGTCCCTTGTAGGAGCTGCTTCAGCTGCGAAGCTCTTATTGGAATAATCAACAAATGGTTGATAAATAGACATTATGCTGGCAAATCAACATCTGTGGTTGATTTGTTCGTCCCTAAAGGAACTCCTACGAGGGGATTGCTCTTGTAGGAGCTGCTCCGTAACGGATGTTATCAGCTGCGAATAATCATCCTCGTTGATGAATAGACATTTGCTGTCAAATCAACTTCTGCGGTTGATTTGTTCGTCCCTAAACAACTCCGTTGGGGCAACGCCGGTTACCGGGAACTCCTACGAGGGGATTGCTCTTGTAGGAGCTGCCGGTGACCGGCGCGGCCGTAACGGATGTTATCAGCTGCGAATAATCATCCTCGTTGATGAATAGACATTTGCTGTCAAATCAACATCTGCCGTTTATGTGTTCAGGGACGAAGCTTTTATTCCTGCATTAATACTTGAAATAATCCTCTCAGCGGCTAGTTTTAAATAGCTAACTAAAAGGGATTTAAGATGAATTTTCATGCCAAGGAATTGCGCAAAAGCCGGACTTCACAGGTCGGTGCCATTTATGCAATAACTACCGTAACTTATGAACGTCAAACAATATTCAATGACTTCAAATCCGCTCGATTACTTATTCAAACCCTACGTCAGTCGCAACTTGAACAGCAGTCTGAAACGATTGGTTTTGTGCTGATGCCCGATCATTTGCATTGGATGGTAAGGTTAAATCACCCAACAAAATTAAGCCGTTTGATGATGATCATAAAAGGTCGCAGTGCACGGCAAATAAACCAATTAAGAAACAATAAAGAGCCGATTTGGCAAAAGGGTTATTACGATCATTGTTTGCGCGATGACGAGGATTTGATCAAAAACATGCGTTATATCGTGGCAAACCCATTAAGGGCCGGGATAGTGCAATCGTTAAAATTATACCCGCATTGGGATTGTGTTTATTTGTAGACGAAGGGAATGTTGGTTTAGATGCGAGATGCGAGATGCGAGCCAAAGCAAAAGTTAAAGTGTTCGTTGGTTTTTAGGAACAGCCGATGACCGGGAATTCCTGCATGGGTGGACACCTGTAGGAGCTGCCGGTGACCGGCTCAGTTCAGCTGCGAACATTTAAACAGGTGATATTTAAATCAGGCTTAATGGAAAAATCAACATCTGCGGTTTATTTTATCGTCCCTAAAGGAACTCCTACGAGGGGGGGAGCACTTGGAGCTGCTTTAGCTGCGAAAAATCAACCATCATTGATAAATCGTCAATGATGGTAAATCAACATCTGTGGTTGATTGGTTGGGCCCTAAAGATCCTCCTACAAGGGGAGGTGCTTGCTGCTCGACTTATTGTGCTAACTGCTTTTGCTCACTAACATGCGTGATAACCATGTCCAAGATACTAGTAGATGGAAACTGATGATGCTGATGGCGAGTGTGGCAAAGCTTGATACTAAAAATTTAATGCTCATATGCCATGTGACATCGATAAGTAAAAATTGGATAAAAAACAGTAGCGGTAAATGTACGATGTAAACCCAATAACTCACTTTTGATATGTAACGCATAAACGCACTGCTGCTATTTAAGTAGCGCTTGGCATATAACACCGCACTTAGGGTTAATAACACTGCACTTGTGGCTTCAAGCACGATTATTGCCAGTTTGATTAGTCCTTGAGGTTGTTGCTCGGGGAGCAGTTGACTGGGCAGGAGATAGTAATAAATGAGATAAGTGATCAGGCCAATCACTAGCCACAGTGGTAATTTTTCTTCAAATTGTTCAATAAGCTGGGGCTTTGTAAAAAAGCCGTAACCTAGAGCAAAAAATAATCCATAAAACCACAGTGCCCACAGCGCTGGAAATACCCATTCAGGTGCTGGGAAGGGCACAGATACTGAGGATAAGGCTGGGGTACTGGCCGCAATTAAAACTAGTAAAAGTTGTATGGGTTTAAGCGAGGTAAACCAATTTGATAGCTTGGCACTGAGTAAAATATGGCCAACGTAAGTGAGTAAATATAAAAATAACAGATGATATAAGAACCACAGGTGCATTGTATTTAATGGCGCTGCGGGTGGTTCTGGCAGTGCCATAAGCGTTTGAATGAAATTTAAAAATGGGTTTTTGTTTTGCACCTGCTCAAGGCCATATTGAATGATGAACATCATGGCAATACTGAGTATAGGTAAAAATATTACCAGGGGCAGGGCAATGCGTATTAAGCGGTTTTTCATGAATGTAAAGCCGCCTGATTTTTGTAGTACTAAGGCACAAAAGAAGCCTGCCATCACAAAAAATACCGGCATTCTGAACAAATGGCTGCCCCAGGCAAACAAATCAAACAGCCAATGATTTTGTGGGTTAGCACTTGGCCATATTGAATGTACCATTGGGCTATACGCTAAGGCTGCATGAAAAAAAATCCCTGTTATCATGGCGATTGCACGCAGGTTGTCCATAAAAAATAGACGTGTTGATCCCTGCAATGAATTCATCGACATGCTTCCTTTTAAGAATAGAAATTTAGTGAATTATAAGAAGCTGGTCAGGCGTTTTTGTAAAATACCGGTTAGCAGTAATATGGCTGCAGAAAAGGTAATTAATGCGGCCAAAATCAGCATAGATGTGCCGTTCCAACTAGCGGTAGCCGCTTCAAAGGTTTGGTTTAATTCGGGTAACCTCATTATGAGTATAATAAAGCCGTTTAAAAGCAGGTTTGTTACGATCATGACGGAGATGGTAAAACCCTCTGAATACGTCAGTAATGCTGTGGCAAGATAACAGCAATAGGCTGCGAGTATGTAGGCACTGACTAATATCACTAAGGGAATGACACCGTTGTAAATGGGTGTGCTAACAATGATAAGTAACATACCGAGCACCAGAATCAGCCAAGGTACAAAATATAAGACCAAATTTGATAATAGTTTGGCAAAGGCATAATCTTGGGCCGTCACTGGGAGGCTCAAGATAAAGGGTAGGGTTTGCTCTTTCTTTTCATTTACGATGGATTCAATTGCTGAACGGGCCCCGATTACAATTAACAAGGTGATCATTAGAATCGCGGCAATATTGAAGGTGATCGCTGTCGCCATGCCCATGATGCCAAGAGTCACAATGCCTGCGAGCATATAAGCAGCAATGGATTTTTTCATTAATTCCCAGTCTTTCATTACTAGGTGTTTTATCATTTGGCTGTTGTATATTGTCGTTGTCATTTTATACCTTCCTATCGGCTACGTTTTACATTGGCGACAAAGATTTCTTCGAGCGACATGCGGTGCTGTTCTAGTACGCTAAAACCGGCTTCTTGCAGTTGCTTGGCATAGCTTTCTGACCATTGATCTGTCACCACTTCAGCGATTTGACCATTACGTTTTATACTGACGGCTCCGACGACCGATTCGCTTGCAGTATCCTTAACTTGGCATCTGAATCGGCCCCAACTTTCTAAATAAGATTCTTTGTCTTGTAAGGCTAATAACTTACCTTTGTCTAGAAACGCAATTTGGTCAGAGAGTTTTTCGATGTCATGGGTATTGTGTGAGGAAAACAGTACGCTGCGTTCGTCATCACGCAGGATGTCAGCCAGTTCGCTTATCACCTCTTCACGGGCAACCGGATCAAGACCGGTAGTGGGCTCATCCAGCACTAACAGTTTTGGTCTTCTGGCCAGTACTAATAACAAACAGGCTTTAACACGTTGGCCATGAGATATGCCTTTAATTTTCTGATCGGCAATTAAGTCAAAGCGCTTAAGTAAGTCTTTGGCATAGGCGGAGTCAAATTTAGGGTAAATGCTTTGAATAAAATCCATATGCCATTGTAGGGTCTGGCTTTTGTATAAACGCATATCGTCTGAGGCAAAACCGATATCATATTTGGCTTGTACTTGTTGACTGGGCAGGTTGTAACCCAGTGCTTTTACTTCACCTGCGTTGGCTTTAACTAAACCCATTAGAATGCGAATGGTTGTTGACTTGCCCGCTCCGTTAACACCCACTAAACCCATAACTTGCCCTTGCAATAAGCTCAAATTAAGGTTCTCCATACTAAAATGCGGGTAGCGAATCGATACGTCGCGCATTTCAAATGCATAGTTTTGCATGATTATTCTCCCAGCTTTTATTCCCTACTTAGGGTTTTTTGCTCACGTAAGTGTTGTTCTACGCAAGTGATGATGTCGTCATCACTCAACTGCAATTGTTTGGCAAGATTGATGGTTTCTGCCAAGTGTTGTTCAAACTCTTGTTTTCTAAGCTCTTGATTTAGATCGCTATTAGCCGATACATAGGAGCCTTTTCCGGGTTGGGTTACGATAACCCCAGCGCGTTCTAACTCTAAATAAGCCCGCTTAACTGTGATTACACTGACCTGTGTGCTAGCCGCTAGCTCTCTAATTGATGGCAAGGGCATATCTGCAAGCCAATCGCCGACCATTACTTTGCTGGTGATCTGCTCCACAATCTGTAAATACATCGGTTTTTTATCAGTTGGGGATAGAAACAGTCCAAAAGTCATAGACTTCCCTATTAAGTGTTATTCTGTATATATACAATATGCACAGTATATACACATGTATACACAGTGCAATAGGGTGAGTAAAAAATAAGCATAAATTTAGGGTTTGTTGTAGGAGCTGCCGTTGACCGGCACGGCCGTAACGGATGTTATTAGCTGCGAACAATCAACCTAGTTGATGAAATGGGCATTGCTGTGTAATCAACATCTGTGGTTGTTTTGTTCGTCCCTAAAGGAACTCCTACAAGGTGACGATCTGTTGTAGGAGCTGCTTTAGCTGCGAATAATCAACCTAGTTGATGAAATGGACATTTGTTGAAAAATCAACATCTGTGGTTGGTTTTTGTTCGTCCCTAAAGGAACTCCTACAAGGGGGGGATTTAGCGTTTGTTGGAATTGTGCGGAACGGTAATGCCGATAGGGCTTTGCCAACTGTTAAAAATTTGGCCTAGTGCTTGTTGACTAGGCCATTATTTTACGGGATTTAAGGCTTAAAGCCGAAGAGGCGTTTTTCTATGATTTCTTGGACGATTTCTTCTGGTAGGGATTTTTCCCATTCGCCGCGGCCGCTTTTCAATTGCTTGAGTACTTCGCGAGAATAGATTTTAAACAGGTTTACGTCACTGCTTTCAATGCCAGCTAGGAAGCCGTTTTCAAGCAAGTGGCGGTAGAGAAAACGCAGATGTTCTTGCACTTTTACCGCGGTGAAGTCGCTGAGTTGGCCGTCGGCTGTTAGCT
>Ga0163215_100920_pt1 | contig 28139 bp, 24 predicted proteins | sample SynspAceP_FD_185934 | JGI IMG/M metagenome (GOLD analysis project Ga0163215, IMG submission 185934) | Saline lake microbial communities from Ace Lake in Antarctica - Synechococcus sp. Ace-P (Hybrid Assembly) | ecosystem: Environmental > Aquatic > Non-marine Saline and Alkaline > Saline | place...
TTCCCGCCCCTGCAGAAACTGATGAACCTGCTGAGACCAAATCGGTCGAGGCAGCGGAATAGGCTCCAACAAATGCCTAAATCGGCGAGAGGAGCGGTCGTGTCGGCTGCTGAACGGGAAATCAACGCGCTTATGGCGCTGCATCCGAAGGGCTTCGACCTGTCGCTCGGACGGATCACCCGCCTGCTAGAGCGGCTTGGAAATCCGCATGAAAAACTGCCACCGGTGATCCATATTGCCGGCACCAATGGCAAGGGATCAACCAGCGCATTCTGCCGGGCAATTCTTGAGGCGCAAGGCCTGAAGGTCCATGTCCACACATCGCCGCACCTGGTCAACTGGCACGAGCGGTTCCGCATCGGTGCGGATGGCGGCGGGCAGTTTGTCGGCGACGAGGTGCTGGCCGACGCGTTGCGACGGGTGGCCGATGCCAATCAGGGCGAGATGATTACGGTCTTCGAAATCCTGACAGCGGTGATGTTTGTGCTGTTTTCCGAGCATCCGGCCGACGCTGCGCTGATCGAGGTCGGGCTCGGTGGCCGGTTTGACGCGACGAACGTCATCGCTCATCCGGCAGTCTCTGTGATCATGTCGATCTCGCTTGATCATCAGGCCTATCTTGGCGACCGTGTGGAGCTGATTGCAGCGGAAAAGGCCGGCATCATCAAAAGCGGATCGCCGGTGGTGATCGGTGCACAAACCGAAGATGCGGCCCGTGACGTGCTGGTGGGAATCGCCGAACGGCTCAGATGTCCGCTCAACATTTACGGTCAGGATTTCTTCGCCGTGGAGGAAAACGGACGGCTGGCGTATCAGGACGACGACGAGTTGATCGATCTGCCGTTGCCTAGGCTTACCGGCAGGCATCAACAGGCCAATGCGGCGGCAGCCATTCGCGCGCTGAAAGCGGCAGGCTTCAAGCTGGACGAACGGGCCATCGCCGAAGGTCTGGTCAATGTCTCATGGCCGGGGCGCCTGGAACGGCTCACCCATGGTCTGCTCGTCGATAACGCCATGGACGGTGCGGAACTCTGGATCGACGGCGGACATAATCCCGGCGCAGGCTTGGTGATCGCCGAGGCCATGGCCAATCTCAATGACCGCGAATCACGGCCGTTGTTTCTGGTCACCGGGATGATCAACACCAAGGATCCTGTGGGCTATTTCAAGGCTTTTGTTGGTATGGCCCGGCATGTGTTCACAGTCCCGGTGTTAGAGTCCGATGCCGGACTGGATCCCGAGTTTCTTGCCGACACCGCCGACGAGGCGGGTTTGACTGCTGAACCGGCCAAAGATGTCGAGACCGCGATCGCCACCATTTGCAAAAACTGGGATGGCCTCGAGCGACCGCCGCGGATCCTGATCGGCGGGTCGCTTTACCTTCTCGGTGAAGTGCTGAAAACCAACGGCACACCGCCGGTTTGATCCATATCCAGTTCAGTTTGACCAACCAAAAAACCCGCCCGGTTGCCTGGACGGGTTTTTCATAGGCCCGAAAGACTGAATTCAGGCAATGGCGCCGGAAATCCAGCTTGAAAGTGCTGTTTTAGGAGAAGCGCCAACCTTGATGTCGGCCACTGCGCCACCTTTGAACATTGCAAGCGTCGGGATCGAGCGGACGCCGAACTGCGAAGCGAGTTCCGGGTTTTCATCGATGTTGAGCTTGACGACCTTGACGCTGCCTTCCATCTCGTTGGAAATTTCCTCGAGGCTCGGAGCGATCATCTTGCATGGTCCGCACCATTCGGCCCAGAAATCAACGACAACGGGTACGGTCGAATCGAGCACTTCGCTCTGAAAATTGGCGCTGTCTACTTTAACGGTTGCCATGATTCGGCACTCCTTTGGTGGATGACTCAGATGGTCACAATGTGATGATTCGGCACTCAGTATTCAAGGCTTTTCGCCCGGCATCACCGAGCCGTGATTGGTTGCTGTGCATCACCCACCAAGACGGGCCATGGCCTGATCCAGTTCCGGTCCGGGGATTTCAACCAGAAACGGGCCGGAAACATAGACCAGAGCAGCGTCAATTCGCCGCCCCGGATAGAGCGGTGCGAGCAAAGCGCGGTAAATGGCGAGCTGCGAAACATGGCTTGCCGGCGGTTGCTCACCGGAATTTGGCGCAAGCCCGGTCTTGTAATCAACGATCAGCACCCGGTCGTCTTCAAGTGCGATGCGGTCAATACGGCCTGACACGGCGCGTTCCTCACCGTTGATCCGCAAAGTACCCATAACCGAGACTTCCGCTTCGCCGGGTGCATCGAAAATCGATGCGAACCCCGGATCCTGCAGAACCTTGAGCACCTGAGCCTCAATGGTGCTGGCTGTGGCAGCTTGTTCTGCGGGCAAGGCGCGCGCCAGATAGCGGGCAAGGACGATTCGGCGTTCCGCCGGGGGAACAGCGGGCAAAACCTGAAGCAAGCGGTGGATCATGCTTCCGCGCTCAAGCGCTGCGGTCGAACCGGTCTGGCTCCCGGTGAAGGGCGAGCGGGATGCCACCTCGCCACTGTCCTCAAGCACTGCGCTGACGCCGGATGGCGCCAGCGGTCGCGGCAGGCGCACCGGCGGCGGTAATGGTTCCGTCGGGATCGCAAGGCCGCTGTCGCTGGGCGTAGGTGGCGTTTGGCGCTCCGCCTGATCGGCTTCTCCGACTGCAGAACTTTCAGTTCGGGTGCGGCGGAACCGCCGGACTTCGAAAGGTTCAGTGACAGACTCATGCACGCTGTCCGGGACAGTATAGCCGCTTTCGCTGGCAGCCCGCTCCAATCCCGCGGACGCAAGTGAATGCCAGGTTGGCGTTTTGACTTCCCTGACGCCGCGATAACCGCAGATCACCAGCCTGTCGGCCGCTCGCGTCAGGCCGACATAAAGGAGCCGGCGATATTCCTCTTCCGCCTGATCCCGCATTTTCTCACGCACCGGCGCAATCGCCTCATTCTCATGGGTCTTGTCTGGCAACCAGACCGGGACAGATGGCGCCTGGTCCGATCCGGGCTTCTGCGGCAACAGCCAAAGCCGCGGCTGATGGCTGTGCTGGAAGGCCTCGCCGCCCGAATCCACCAGAAACACGATCGGCGCTTCCAGTCCCTTGGCCGCATGCACAGTCATGATCCGTACAGCGCCTGACTGAGCTTCCATCTCGCGTTTGATCTCGGGCGTATCGGTTTCAAGCATGGCGAGAAATGATTGCAGCCCGGGCAGCCCAGCCTGCTCATGATCAAGTGTCAGCCCGAGAAATTCGTCGAGCACATCGCCAACCTCATGGCCGAGACGAGCGAGATAGGCCCTGCGTCCACCATCGGGCCCAAGCAGCGCTGCATAGAAATCATGCGGAGACTGATGGGCCGATCGTGCAATCCAGCGTTTGAGTTTTTCGGCGACAAGTTCAAAGCGTTGATCGCTTTCGGCAAGCTCAAGCAAGCGTTGCCAGACCGACATTCCTTCCGGCCGCGATGCAGTCAGCCTGAAAAGGTCATCCTCGTTCAGGTCCAGCAACGGACTCTTGAACAGGGCGGCGAGCGAAAGATCGTCATCGGCAAGCAGGACAAAACCACCGAGCGCCATCAGATCCTGAACCGCTATATGATCCGTCAGCCGCAACCGGTCGGCACCCGCCACCGGAATATCGGTCGTTGCCTTGAGCGTGCGCAACAATGTCGGCACGAAACCGTCACGCTTGCGCACCAGCACAAGAATGTCGCCGGGCGCGACAGGCCGCATCTGTTTGGATTTCTGATCCTCAATCACTTCATGGCCAACCCATTGGTCAAGCACATCGGCTATGCGGCGGGCGAGTTGGGCAGCAGGTGCGGTTTCCGGCACCTCGTCGAACGCAGCGGTCCAGTCTTCATCGTTGCCGGTCTGCTCCCTGGCGATCATCGGCCAGACTTCAACCAGTCCCGGCGCCTGCAGCCGCGCGGTTTCATGAATAACCGGCTCATCAACCGAGCCCATCCCGCGCAGCGCATCCGCATCGGCAAACACGTGGTCGACGAGTTTGAGCACTTCGGTGGAGGAACGGAAGGACACCCGCAGCGAGACCTGTTCGAATTCCGCATCCGCGGCCCGTGCGAGTTTCGCGATCCGGGCCCGCTCTTCCGCGAAGCGTTCGGGCCGGGCGCCCTGGAACGAATAGATCGACTGTTTCTCGTCGCCAACGGCAAAAAGCGTCCGGGTGGCTGGTCGGGCTCCTTCGCCGGCAAAGAACTCATCGGACAAGGCTCCGATGACATTCCATTGCAGGGGTGCCGTGTCCTGGGCCTCATCGACGAGCACATGGTCGATGCCCTGATCGAGCTTGTAGTGGACCCAGGCGCTGGCCCCACTTTTGGACAGCAAGGCTTCGGTCGCGCCAATCAGATCGTCATAATCAAGCAAGGCCTGTCGGGTTTTCAATCGTTCGAACTCACCGAGATAGCGCCGCGCTAGCCGGAAGGCCGTCAACGAGGCCGCCAGCATTTTCAACCGCGCAAGTCTGTCGAAGATTTCAACGATCTGCGCCTGGGCTTCAGCCACCCGCTCGGCAAGGTCGGGAAACCTCTCCTGAACCGATTTCGATGCCACTGTGCCAAGTTTGGCAGATGATCCGGATTTGGTGAAAAACACCTGTTTAAGCAGATCCAGCCGTTCCGCAGATCCGGGTTCCGAACCGACGGCGAGCAATCCGTAGGCGAGATTATAGGCCTTGGACGCTGATTTTGCGGATTCTGCAAACTCGAACAGAGCCCGGACATAGTCGACCGATAGCGTCTCGAGTGGCCAGGCATTTTCGACAATCGAGGCCTCGTTTTCCTCTGCCGACAATCCCAGAGCCGTCCTGATCATCGCTTCGGCGCCACCTGATGCCCGTGCCTTGGCGTCAAAGGCAAGATACTCACGGCGGCGCGCGTAAAGGCCTGCGAGCAATTTGTCAAAACCCGCCTCGCCACCAATATCGAGCGCACCGGTGACAGCATCGGCCAGATCCGGATCATTCTCGAACGACTGGACCGACATCAACTGACGGCGGGCCTCGGTCAGAAGTTCGGCGGCTTTCTGGTCATCCAGAACGCTGAAATGGCCAGGAATATTGGCTTCTAGCGGAAATCTGTGCAGCACAGCTTCGCAGAATGCATGAATGGTCTGGATCTTGAGGCCGCCGGGCGTTTCCAGCGCCGTGGCAAACAGCCTACGGGCGCGCACCAGTTGATGCGGTTCGGCGTCCGTGCCTTCGAGCTCCGCAATCCGCTCAGAGAGCCCGGCATCATCAAGCCGCACCCATTCGCCAAGCGTCTTGAAAATGCGGTTCGACATCTCCGCCGACGCGGCCTTGGTGTAGGTCAGGCAAAGAATGGCCGAGGGACGTGCGCCGCGCAGTAGAAGCCGGATGACCCGGCGGGCCAGAACGTGGGTCTTGCCGGAGCCGGCATTGGCCGACACCCAGGCCGAAAGCGTCGGCGTTGCTGCCAGATTCTGGCGCATCGTGGTGTCGGAAATGATGCTCATGCCGCTGTCGTCAGTCATCGCCATCTCCTCCCTCGGCATCGACGGCGGTCTGCCATTCAGCGACCCGTGCCAGATGATCATATTCCCCGCCAAAATCCCGGGCGCTGCGAGGAATGGCGCGCGACAAAAATCCGCGCTTGCCGGATCTGAGCAGGCTGACCAGCCGGACAAACTCCTCGACCGCCTTGGTGGCAAGATCCTCGGGGCTCAGAAACTCGTCACGGCCAGGTTTCTCCGGATCGGTGTCAACGCGTTCCGCAAAGGGATCTCTTCCGGTCAGGCGCAGATACAGCAGCCCCGACACCGGCATTTTGCCAATGTCCGCAAAGCCGCCATTGATCAGCGCATAGGCTTCCAGTGCCAGTTGCGGGTCAAGCAGGATCCGGGCTTCCTTGCGTGATGGCGTGCCTCCGGTCTTGTAATCAATGATCCAGACGGTCCCGTCTTTGCGCAGATCAAGACGGTCGGCCATGCCAGTCAGTTTCAACCCTGCAAGTGGAAGTTCCAAGCTGGCTCGGGTCTCAACCAGCGAACGGACCAGTCCGCCAGCGGTCTCGCTTTCCCAATCGGCAATGGCTTGGGACGCCTTGTCAAAGCGCATCCGCCAGACCAGCGCGGTGGCGTCAGGCAATCCGGCTTTGGCAAAATGCTCTGAGGCAATCCGACGAAGTGTTTCCAGCGTCCGGTCGTTCTGGTCGGTGCTTGAAATGAACTCTTCGAGGATCTCATGATAGAGCGTGCCGCGCTCACGTGGTCCCGGATCGGCGAGAAAAGCCTCCAGCGGATCCAGCCCGAGAATGCGGCGGGCGTAGATTGCATAAGGGTCACGACGTAGTTTGCCGACTTCCGAAAAAGAGTAGGATTTTGGCTGGAGGTCTTCGGGTGGGCGCGGTTCCGGGCGGGAAGACGCCGGAGCGGAAGCGCCCTGATCAAGCGTGCGGGCATGAGCAAGCAATGCCTCGCCATGAGAGCGAAGCATGTGTGCGGTTTCAGGCCCTATGACCGCCAGAAGCCTCTGAAGCCAGCGCGAGGCTACGGTCGGCGCCTTGCCAGAGCGAAAGGAGCGCGACAACACCACCTCCGGCGCGCCCATCGCCATCTGAAAATCATGGGCGGCCTGACCTATGCGGCGTTCGGGCGGTTCAAGCCCGATTGCGGCCTTCATCGAACGGGACAAAAACGGATCTTCCTGACCGGTTTGCGGCCAGACACCTTCGTTAAGACCGCCCATCAGCAAGGTGTCGACATGCTGCAGTCTCGCCTCGAGCGAACCCCAGATGAAAGCACGGGGATGGCCGCCGGCGCGCGGTTTGATCATTCTGCCCGAGATCAACGCATCCAGCGCGCCAATCCATTCATGGCCGGTCATGGCCAACAAAGAGCCGCTGTCGCGGGTTTCAAGCAGCACCGCGGCGAGATCAGCTCCCGCCTCGTCACCCCAGAGCGCGTCCAGTGCGCCGGTTTCATCGACACAAATCCGCTCCAATGTATCCGCAGTCAGAGCGGCCAATTTGCTGATCGGGACCTCATTGGTCACGCCAGGCCCGGCACGCTCGACCAGCACAGACGTCAGGGGCGCGACGGCAGCGGCAGCATGGGCGGCGAAGTCGCGCGCCTGATTTGCCTCGTCATCGCTGATCCGCCTGAGCCATTTGGGCGCATGACGCTCATGCCGTCCGGACTCGCGTGAGCTGACCAGCGCTTCGAGCTCATCAATGTCGGCCGAACCACTGCCACCGCGCAATGCAATCCGTTCGACGAAGCCTGCACGGGTTCTGGCCTGGTGCGCGGTGAGGCCAAAGCGCGCCAGAGGATGCTTGATCAGTGCGGCAATCGCCACCGGATCACCCGGTGCGAATGCAACATGCACCGCCAGCCGCGCCAATCCGCCTTGCGGACTGGAGGTCAGCGGGATACCCCCCGAATCATTGGCTTCGATGCCGTAACGACCGAGTTCCGTGACAACCCGGCGGGCGAGATTGCGATCAGGCGTAACCAGCGCCGCGGTCGGCTCGGGAATACTGGGGCGCGGTTCCAGCGCCCGGCGCATGGCCGACGCAAGAGCTGATGCTTCTTCGCGCTCATTGGCAGCTTCAATCAGGCTGACATGTTCAAATCCGGGTTTGATCACCGATTGGTCCGGCAGAAACTCCGGCTCGCCCCAGGCTTCGGTCGCAATCGCCGGCAACAGAGCGTGTGACACAAGCGCCCGGCGGACCGCCAGATCCGGCGCGATCCGGCCAATTTCCGGGATATCATCAAGCCGGTCAGTATCAACACCGCAACTCTGGAGCAGAGTGAGGAGGCCATATTGCGGATGACTGCGGATGGCGACATCAACCAGAACGCGGCCATCGGGCGATTGTTTTGTGATGGCTGCCTCAGTCAATGCCTGCCAATGCGACCGACGCATGGCGTGATCAAGGCCGGGAAGCACCACCGCGCCCTGCGGCAGTTGCGCGACGGTGGCAATCAGCCGGGCGGTCGACGGCCTGGTGCCGGTTGAACCGGCAACAATGACCGGACGATCGGATGGAGATGCAGCGAGGCTGCGGGTGAAGACATCCAGCATCGCATTGTGATGGCGCGCGGGGCTGGAGCGGTGAATTTCTTCCAGAAGTGCGGGCCAGAACTCACGGGCGATCTTGAGAAACTCGGCAGTCAATTGCCACCATTGCTGCAGATCGGCAAAAGCGACGCTGTCGAGCCCGGCAAAATCGCACTCTTCGGTCTCCACCGCCTGAATCAGGTCGGACAGGGCGCGACCGAGCCAGATTGCATCCGCGGGATTGGCCGGTGCCACCAATGGCACGCCGCCAAGGTGATCCTTGATTGTTTGCGGCAAGGCCTGTTTCCAGACCAGAACCAGATCCGCAAGCCGCAGGGTGGCTGCAATCTGCGGGATCGGCGGATCAAGAGCTAGGGTTTCAGGATCGGCTGAATCGAAAAATCCGGCGTCGTCATCTGTCTCACCCAAGGGGCGAATGACCGGCAATATCGCTGACCCCTTGCCGATCAGATCGGTGAGTTCGGATCGCAGGACGCGGGCGGCGCGGCGGGTTGGCACAAACACCGTGGCACCGGCCAACGAGAGCGGGTTGTCGGAGCTGTAAACGAGACCCGGAACCAGCCCACCTTCGATGATCTGTTCGGCAAGCGTGGCGAGAAAATCCACACCGGGCGGGATCGTGACTATACGTGGTGACGGACCCGTCACTGGACCGGTTCGCCGAGATAGGCGGAACGGGCGGCTTCGGCCTCGCCGATTGCTTCGGGCGTTCCAACAGTGATCCAATGGCCCTGCATGGCGAAGCCAAACAGGCGGCCTTCGCTTGCAATCGTATCGAAACAGCGATTGAGAGAAAACCGTGTCTCGGTGATGTCTTTAAATATGCGCGGATGCAGGATAATCGCGCCGGCATAGATGACCGGATCGCCTACGCCCTTGTAGCGGGTCAGACGGCCATCTTCACCGATGATGAAATCACCGGCGCCGGTATGACCCGTAGCCTGATCAAGCCGGGCGGTCATCAGCAGGATGTCCATTGAACCGGGGTCGAAACGATCTATCATCAAGCCAAGATTATCGCGCGTGGCGTTCGGGTCTTCAATCCAGAACGTATCGGCATTGAGGATCAGAAACGGCTCATTTCCCAGTATCGGCAAGGCGTTGGCGATGCCACCGCCGGAATCGAGGAGCTCTGTAGTTTCATCGGATATCTTGATGTCTACGCCGGGCCAAGCCGACAGCCAGTCAACCAGAAGCGGCGCGAGATAATGCACATTGACGACGACATGGCTGACGCTCGCCCGGCCAAGCGCCTCCAACCCGTAAGCAATCAACGGTTTGCCGGCCACCTCGACCAGAGGCTTCGGCAGTGTGTCAGTGATCGGGCGCATACGGGTGCCAAGCCCCGCGGCCAGAATCATGGCTGATTTGATTGTCATCAGTTCGGCGGTTCCGGTTTATGATTCGCTCTCGCCGATACCAGCCTTTGCGAACCAGTTACGCAAGGGTTGCAGCACCGGATGAGCGAGAGAAGCCGTAATATAGGCCTCGATCCGCGGCAAATGCCGCAGATATCCCGATTTGCCATCACGCTGCTTGAGACGGACAAAGATACCGAGGATTTTCGCGGCGCGCTGGGCCGCCATGATTCCATAGGCTTCACGGAAGGCAGTCTCATCAAAGTCCGGATTATTGCTGCGGCGGGCCCGGACGTATCGATCCAGCAACTGATCGGCAAGATCCGGATCGACGGTAACCCGCGCATCCTGACACAGCGAGGCCACGTCATAGGCGGACGGACCGATCATCGCATCCTGAAAATCGATGATACCGAGCCGGTCAAATCCGGCCTTGTCCTCGCGCCAGATCAAATTGGGCGAATGATAGTCGCGCAACACCAATGATTTTTCGGCACTTTCCAAACGCCCAAACAACGCGCGCCAAAGATCAAGGTACGCGTCACGTTCTTCATCAGGAACCGCGGCACCGCGCCGCCAGGGCAGATACCAATCGGTCAGCAGTTCCACTTCAATCTGCATGGCGCGAGCATCATAAGCCGGCACATGATGCACCCTGTCACCCACGGGTAGCGGGCCGGGAAGTGGTCTACCGTGCAGTGCTGCGAGGCAATCAATCGCCAGGCCATAGCGTTCAGGATCCGGCTTTCCGTCTTTATCAAGAATACCGTCAGTGCCGAGGTTTTCGATCAGCAGAAACCCCTGATCGAGATCCTCGCCGAGGATTTCCGGTGCGGCAAACCCTTGCGCGCGCAGCCAGCGGGCGATCGCAACAAACGGAACAACATCCTCGGCCAGATGCGCAATCTGGGAATAGGGCAAACCATCTCGAACCGGCGGGCCGTCCGGCTGTCGAGCCGCATTCATGAGGATGACGGGTTGGCGCTCTTCAGGGCGAATGGTCTCATAGCTGCGAGTTGAGGCATCTCCCTGCAAATGGCGCCGCACAACGGGGCCCTTAAACTGCCGATCAAGGAATGTGCGGGCAGAACGGGAGCGTTCGAGCCGAGCCATAAAAGGTTCCGGCGCGGATATTGTCACAGTGCGACTGTTTCCGATTCCGTCAAACCGGAGAATGATCCTGTCGCCAGGCAAGAGTTCGAGCGCTTTTTCCGGCCATTCGATCAGGGCGGCGCCTTCAGCAAGCGCATCATCAAGACCAAGTTCATCGAGCTCGTCAGGCGATCCGATGCGGTAAAGATCAAGATGCGCTATTGGAAGCCGCAACTGATAGCTCTGCACCAGCGTGAAGGTTGGGCTTGGCACCTCGAAATCCGGATCGTCAGCAATGGCTCGAATCAGCGCCCGGGCAAAGGTCGATTTACCGGCGCCAAGGTCTCCCGACAGGCACAGGCAATCGCCAAGCTTGAGCGCCAGAGAGACATCCTCGGCAAACCGGGCGGTTGCTGCTGCATCTTCCAGCTCGATACGCAGGGGCGCAGCTGTCACCGGGCTTTACTCGGCCGCGTCGCGGGCGAGCGAGCGCTGAACCGGGAACCGGCATGTAATTGTTGTGCCGCCCTCTTCCCCGTCTTCGATCATAACGGTTCCGTTATGCAGGCCAACGAAGCTCTGGACGATGGACAATCCCAACCCGGCTCCGCTGCGGCGGCCTGATTGCCCATTGGTGGCGAAGCGGGCAAAAACATCCTTGCGCGCATCCTCGGGAATTCCAGGGCCGGAATCGGTAACCGAAAAACAGATCGCTTCATCGTCCTGCCGGCAGCTCAAGCGGACTACCGATCCGTCCGGTGCAAAATTTGCGGCGTTCATCAGAAGCTTGAACAGGATCTGTTTGAGCCTTTGATGATCACCGATCATCTCATGAGGTGCTGTTACGGTGTCGACTTCAAGCGACAGGCCGTTTTCCTTCAAGCGATCTGAGATCTGCTCACCAGCTTCAGCAAAGAGCTCAGAAATGTTCACGGCACCGCTGTCGAGCCGCATGATGCCCGCATCAACGGTGGCGAGATCAAGGATATCATTGACGATGGTCAGCAACACGGACGATGAGGTCGAAATGTGATCCAGATACTCGGACTGGCGCTCGTTGAGATCGCCGATGCCCGGCGTCTGGAGCAATTCCGTAAACCCGATAATGTTGGTCAGCGGTGAACGCAGCTCATAGGAAACATGCTGCACGAAATCATTCTTCAGTGCATCGGCCTTACGCAATGCTTCGTTCTTCTCGGTCAGCATGCGTTCGGCACCAACACTGTCGGTGACGTTGACGAAGGCGACCATGGTCTGGCCATTGGGCAATGGTACGATGGCGTAATCGAGAATAAGGCCAGTAATCAGCTCTATACGGCCTTCAAGGGTGCGGCGTTCTTCTTCAAATCCAGTTATTGCGCCGGCAAACAGCTTCCAGCCGTCAGCCTCGCGATAGGACGGCTCGCAAGCTTCGGCGATGTGTTTGATATGGGTGCCTGGCTTGACCTGTTGTTCGGTCAGACCCCAGAGCGCACGGAAAGACGGATTGGACAGGCGGACCTTGCCATCCGGTCCGAAAACGCCAATTCCCTCGGCCAGATGATCGATGGTTTCACCCTGTGCTTGCAAAAGCGTGTTGTAGCGGGTTTCCAGATCAACCTTTTCGGTCAGATTCTCGAATACCCAGGTGACGCCGCCCTGCGGATGCGCGTTGGCGAAGACATTGAGGGTCTGACCATCGGGCAGATGCCAGAGATGCGGCGTCGTTTCAACCGACCGGTAGACCGACAACATCTCTTCTTTCCAGTCGCGCCAGGCGTGTGGTTCCGGCAGTTTTCCGTCAGCCCGGAGCCGCTCGAGAAACTCGCCATTGTCAGGCCGACGGGAAAGGAAGGGTGTATCGAGTTCCCACAGACGCTGAAATGCCTGATTGTGAAACTGGAGGCGCTGGTCACGATCAAAAATCGCCACGGGTGTGGCAAGATGATCAAGTGTTTCCGCGTGGCTTTGAAGTGTGCGTTGAAGTTCCTTACGCAGATCTTCCTCAACCGACACGTCCAGTGCAAGTCCGGCATTGCCGGATGACGTCTTGACGTCGGCAACCTCGAGAAAGCGGCGATGACCGTGGATAACCGTTGAGACCTTATCCTGAAACGGCCGCTCGGGCGTCGTCATGGCCCGGACTCGTTCCCGCGTCGCGGTTCCGAGCAGCTCCAGTTCACGCTTGAGCGTATCTTGGCGGTCCGCGCTCTCAACAGCCTGTACGTAGGCATTGTTGACCCAGACAAGTTTTGCGTCTGGTCCACGCAGCCAGACAGGCATATCGATAATATCCAGCAAAGCCTGGAACGTATCGAGAGATGTGAGCAAACGATCCCGCTCGGTCTTGAGTTCCGCCAATTCGGCGCGAACACCCGAAAGAGTTACAAACCGGACAAATGCGCGGCCACCGGAAACCCGGCCCTGCGCTTCGATGACATGACCCCGAACTGTTTCCGCGATCATGTCAAAGCGTTCGGCATGAGCCCGCAACCTGTCGATTGCATCATCCAGACTTGCGGCAGATCTTGGCGCCAGCCATCGGCCAAAGGCGAGGAAATCGCGCGGCTTTTGCGGCGCGCCGGTTTCGGCGGACAACTGTCCAAGCACTTCGGCGGGCAATCCCACCCCGTCCCAGACAACGATCTGGCGATCGCGATCGACAATCAGGGCTTCATGGCGCGAGATCGTGGCGTTTGCATCAGCCAAGGCGGACCGCAAACCGACATTTTCAAGATCGATCTTGCCGCGCTCACGAATAAGCCAGATGGCTGAGATCATGGCCGCCGAGATGGCGCCTATGACCATGGCAAAATTGACCACTTCCAAGGAGGAAATCGAAAGGCTTCCTGATGTCCTATCGCCCGACGCCTGCGCCAGAACCGGGACAGCGGACACCAGAAACCCGCCGCTGAGCAGCGCCGTTCCGGTCAGAACCCTGCGCCGGAAACGGCCAAGATCGCTGATTACCGTGTGTCTGAGTCCAAGAAGTCCCTTGCGCCCAAGTGAATCCGTCTTCACCGGCATGTCTACGTCCCCTCGTCGTCTGTTTGACAAGACATCGCCAATTCGCTGGCCAATTCGATTGTCGCGCCGCCACAACGCAAAACGAATCATTGGTCAAAAACATACCTGTTTAGCGAATCACGGTGAAGGGGAAGAAGCGCAAAAAGAAACCGCACCCTTTTTGTCAAGGATGCGGTTTCAATATCTTGTGGGTATCGATTAAAAAATCAGTACCTGTAGTGTTCCGGCTTGAACGGACCTTCGACGGCCACGCCAATATAATCGGCCTGCTCGGCCTTAAGCTGGGTCAACTTGGCGCCAATCTTGTCCAAATGCAGACGCGCGACCTTTTCATCGAGGTGCTTAGGCAGGACGTAGACCTGATTTTTGTACTCGTCACCCTTGGTCCAAAGCTCGATCTGCGCCAGCACCTGGTTGGTGAAGGAAGCCGACATGACGAAGCTCGGGTGACCGGTGGCATTGCCAAGGTTGAGCAAGCGGCCCTGGCTCAACAGGATCATGCGATTGCCCGAAGGCATTTCGATCATGTCCACCTGATCCTTGATGTTGGTCCACTTGTGGTTCTTGAGTGCCGCGACCTGAATCTCGTTGTCGAAATGGCCGATGTTGCCGACGATGGCCATGTCCTTCAGCTCGCGCATATGCTCGATCCGGATCACGTCCTTGTTGCCGGTGGTGGTGATGAAGATGTCAGCCGACTTGACCACATCTTCGAGGAGAACCACTTCGAAACCATCCATTGCCGCCTGCAGGGCGCAGATCGGGTCAACTTCGGTGACCTTCACACGAGCGCCGGCGCCGCGCAGCGATGCTGCCGAGCCCTTGCCCACATCACCGTAGCCGCAGACGACGGCAACCTTGCCGGCCATCATGGTGTCGGTGGCGCGGCGAATGCCGTCAACAAGGCTTTCCTTGCAGCCATACTTGTTGTCGAACTTCGACTTTGTGACCGAATCGTTGACGTTGAAGGCCGGGAACGGCAGCAGGCCCTTTTTCTGCAGATCATAAAGACGGTGCACGCCGGTGGTGGTTTCTTCCGAAACACCCTTGATCGCCGCAAGCGTCTTGGTGAACCAGCCGGGGCTCTGCTTCATGCGCTTCTTGATCTGGGCGAAGATGGCTTCTTCTTCTTCCGAAGTCGGAACTTCGATCAAATTGGTTTCGCCGGCCTCAACCCGCGCGCCGAGCAGGACGTAAAGCGTGGCGTCGCCGCCATCGTCGAGGATCAGGTTGGCGCCCTCAGGGAACATGAACGAGCGGTCGAGATAATCCCAATGCTCGACAAGGGTCTGACCCTTAATGGCAAACACCGGAACGCCGCTCTTGGCGATGGCCGCTGCGGCATGATCCTGGGTCGAAAAAATGTTGCACGATGCCCAGCGGACATCAGCACCGAGTGCTGTCAGGGTTTCGATCAACACTGCAGTCTGAATGGTCATATGCAACGAACCGACAATACGCGCGCCCTTCAAAGGCTGTGCCGTTCCGTATTCCTCACGCAGGGACATCAGACCCGGCATTTCGGTTTCGGCGATATCAAGTTCCTTGCGGCCAAAATCCGCCAGCTCGATGTTGGCGACGACATAATCCTGGGTAGCGGTCATATAATTTTCCAAAGGTTTTGAGATCCAGACGGGACAGGCTGGATTGCATGGCGCTGCCATAGCAGGAAACGCTCAAGCTGGCAATACGATATAAAGATGTCTTTATGTGGGGATGTCAGGCGTCTTCGCCAAAGCGATCCGCAATCAACGCCTCAAGCGCATCAAGAACCTCAACGGCCTGGCGGCCTTCCGCTTCGACACCAATGGAACAACCGGGACTGGCAGCAAGCATCATCAGACCCATGATCGAGGTGCCTCCGACCGTGGATCCCTCACGGGTCACCCGCACGACAGCGTCGAAACCTTCAGCGGTCTGGACAAACCGGGCCGATGCCCGGGCATGTAGGCCGCGTTTGTTGATGATCTTGAATGACCGCGATTGACTAGAAAGACCAGATGTCATTTTCCGGTCAGCAGACGGCTTGCAACATTGATGTATTTGCGTCCGGCATCCTGCGCATCGGCAAGAGCTTTCGGCATGTCGTTGGAACCGCGGACTCCCGCCAGCTTGATCAGCATTGGCAGATTGACGCCGGCAATAACCTCAATGCGCCCTGAATCCATCACGGATATCGACAAATTCGAGGGGGTTCCGCCAAACATGTCGGTCAGAATGATCACGCCGTGGCCGGTCTCAACACGCGATACGGCACCAACAATGTCCAGCCGTCGCTGGTCCATGTCGTCTTCCGGCCCGATGCAGACTGTTTCAAGCGCGGTTTGCGGTCCGACCACATGCTCCAGAGCATGCCTGAACTCTTCCGCGAGCTTGCCATGGGTGACAAGCACCAATCCGATCATTTTGCCTCCAGCAGCATGCGGCCTGCGCGATTTTCCACCAAGCCATGCCAATTGCTTCGCAGACGCGAACAGTTTGATTTTTCATCTTGGACAGAAGCAGGCGAAGTTCAAGCCAAAAAACGTCATAAAAGCGGCAATTTGTCCTGCACCACTGTTCAACAGCCGAAAAACAGCTCCGGGCGGGCCGCGCGAAGCCGCGACAGCGGACGAGCTGCGCCATCGTGCCACAGACGCATAAGAGGTATTGCTGCGCCATTGCACGAAAGGGTTTCAAATTCCGGCGGCATCCGGGTAGCAGCAGACGGTTCGGTCAGAACAACTGCGCAGTGCAGCACCGCCCGTCCGGTCCGCGGAAGCGTGATTATTCCTGTGCCGCGCAGTTCCAAAAGCCCCTGAATCGGTTCAGGACAGGATGCAACGCAGCGGCCCGCGTAAACCGTCAGAATTGTCCGGTCATCAGCAATCAGTGCCGCGTTCCAGCCGAGCGCCGACGCCTCGGAAAGGCAGGCAAGAGCCGTGCTGCTTTTGCCCGACCCCGAGGGACCCAGAAACAGCACTCCGGTTTGGCCGACGACAATCGCAGTCGCGTGGATGGCTTCTCCGGCCACAACGGCAATACCGGTCATTGAAATTCGGCGGGCAGTTCGATGACGAACCGCGCGCCTGCCCATTTGCCAGCCTCATCACCAGGAATATTCTCAGCTGTAAGGCTGCCGCCATGCGCCTCGATGATCTGACGGCTGATCGACAGACCGAGGCCAGAATTCTGGCCGAAATCCTCACCGTCCGGCCGATCCGTATAGAACCGCTCGAATACCCGCTCGATCACCTCGGCGCGAATTCCCGGACCGTTGTCCTCAACCATCACTCTGATCATGCCATGACTGCGGCCAAGCCGGATTGTGATCCGACCGCCGGTTTGCGGCACGAAGGACCGGGCATTCTCAATCAGGTTGGTGACAACTTGTCCCAATCTGAGGTCATGGCCGAGCACCGTGAAACCGGACTTTCCAGAATTGCGGCTGTCGATTTTCAACTCAATCGCCACTTTCTTGCTGCCGGCGCGAACCTGCAGGGCGATGTTTGCCAACTCGGTCACCAATTTCTGCATATCGACGCCAACCCCGTCCTGGCGCGCAAGTTCGGCATCAAGCCGGGAGGCATCCGAAATGTCGCTGATCAGACGGTCCATGCGGCGAACATCGTGCTGGATGACATCCATCAACCGCTTGCGGGAATGCTCATTGCGCGCCAGCGGAAGCGTTTCGACAGCGCTGCGCAACGAGGTCAGCGGGTTCTTGAGCTCGTGGCTGACATCGGCAGCAAAGCTCTCGATGGCGGCAATCCGGTCATAAAGCGCGTTGGTCATGCCACGCAGCGCCACGGACAGGTTGCCGATCTCGTCCTGACGGTCTGAAAAATCTGGAATTTCCTCGCGTGCTCTGGCGCCACGGCGGACCCGGACGGCAGCCGCAGACAAGCGCCTGAGCGGTGTAGCAATTGTGCTGGCGAGCAGCAGCGACAAGACAATGTTGACCATCGCGGCAACGCCGAACACCCTGAAAATTGCCATTCGCTCGGCATGGACGATCTTGTCGATATCGCCGGCTTGTGTTGAGAGCAGCAAAACCCCCAGGACCGCCCTGAATCGCTGGACCGGCACGGCCACCGAGACAATTAGTTCGCCTTTCTCGGTGACCCGCACAACCGCGCCGCGGCCGCCGGTCAGCGCGTTCATCACTTCGGGATAGATCGATCCGTCAGCGCCCGGCGGTTCACGGTAGAGCGGCAGATCACGGCGCTGGAAGAAGCGATTGAACCAGGTCGACACCATGTCGGTCAAACCGGGAGAGGCGGTTTCAGCCGGCGGCAGATCGTAGCGAAGCACCTGGCCACTGGTGTAAAGATAACGCGAATCCAGGATCAGGCTCGCGTCATCATCATAGATCCGCGCTCGAGTCCGGGTTGGCGAGATCAACCTGCGGAGTACCGGTGCGACGCGTTCCGGATTGATCGGAAAGTCCAGGTTCTCGTTGGAATTGGTTGGCGAGATGCTCTGCCCAGCCTGCAGCTCGAGCAGTTTCTCCGGATCGATGGTGATGGAGTTGGTGTCCACCGAGGCAGATGCGGCCACCGCGCCGGCAATGATCTCGCCCTGGGTCAGCAGACTTTCAACCCGGGCATCGATCAGCCCTTCACGAAACTGGTTGAGATAGAGGATACCCGACACCAGCACGATCAGTGCCGCAAGATTGAGAAACAGAATACGGCGGGTGAGGCTCGAGAAAATCAGGTTCCCAAACATCCGGCGCACTAGCTTGACCGGATGGGTCCAGCTTTTCACGCGCCGGACATTGGAAGGAGCCAAATCCTTGCCATCCGCATTGTCCTCGGTCTCAATTGCCATTTCTGCTTTTCGCTACATCCCGCAATCCGTGAAGGAAGTCGTGGTGATCATGCTGCTTCCTTGAACCGATAACCGACCCCGTAGAGAGTTTCGATCATATCGAAATCATCATCGACCATTTTGAACTTCTTGCGCAGACGTTTGATATGGCTGTCAATGGTGCGGTCATCAACATAGACCTGTTCATCATAGGCGGCATCCATCAATGCATCACGGCTTTTGACCACACCGGGCCGCTGGGCCAGTGACTGCAGGATCAGGAATTCGGTCACGGTCAACGTCACAGCTTCATTTTTCCAGGTGCAGGTATGGCGTTCCTGATCCATGATCAGATGTCCACGCTCCAGGGATTTTGTTGGTGTGGCTGCGGCGCGCCCAGGTGCGGCAGCAGCTGCTTCCCGATTGGCGGCACGGCGCAACACGGCCTTGACGCGCTCGACCAGAAGCCGCTGCGAGAATGGCTTGGTGATGAAATCGTCGGCCCCCATCTTGAGACCGAACAACTCATCGATCTCCTCATCCTTTGAGGTGAGAAAGATGACCGGGATATCGGATTTCTGACGTAACCGGCGCAAAAGCTCCATCCCGTCCATACGCGGCATCTTGATATCGAAAATGGCAAGTTGCGGAGGACGGGCCTGCAATCCGTCCAGAGCGGAGGCGCCATCGGTGTAGGTTTCAACACGATACCCTTCAGCTTCGAGTGCTATCGAAACCGAGGTAAGAATGTTGCGGTCATCGTCGACGAGCGCGATTGTCTGCATGTCTGTCGTCTCCATCATGGTCTTCAACACCTCCAGGAAGTGCCCCCGCGTTTCCGGATAGACCGCATTGATGCGTCATTTCCGGACCCCGCCGCCACGTCCATGAGGATAAAGTGAGAACAAAATGTGGCACAGTTCCAAACTGGTGTCATTCCCTCATTGCTCACCCGGCATCCCGGCCACCGCCAATTGAAACGATTTAAATAAGTGTTGGTTTTTTTAAATCGATTAATACTCTGATTTCATTCACTATTATTCTGTTTGCTTGTTGTTTTTTAAATTTCGCATCCCTATGGTCCGGCCAAATTTGAACCTGTCCCGCGCCAGAATGAAAAGGAATCCGATATGAGTAAGGATTTGGGAATGCGTAATCCGTCAGCCGGAATTGACCTCTGCGGCCTGAGCACCACTGGTCTGGTGCGGTACAATACTGTCGAGGCCGAGCTGGTCGAACTCGCCGTCGCGCGGGGAGAAGCCACACTGACTGCGCACGGCGCGGTTCGGGCGCTGACGGGCCAGCACACAGGCCGCTCCGCCAAAGACAAGTTCGTTGTCCGGGACGCCACCACCGACAGCCAGATCTGGTGGGACAACAATAAACCCATGACACCAGAGACTTTTGAGACGCTCTATGCGGACATGATTGCTCATACCAAGGATCAGGACCTGTTCGTTCAGGATCTTGTCGGCGGAGCAGACGAGGAAAACGCGCTCAAGTCGCGCATTGTCTCCGAATACGCCTGGCACGCCCTGTTCATCCGCAATTTGCTGATCCGCCCAGATCGCGCGGATCTGATCAACTTCGTGCCAGAGTTGACCATCATCAATCTTCCATCGTTCCGTGCCGATCCGGCGCGTCATGGCTGCCGCTCCGAAACCGTAATCGCGGTTGATCTGGTGCGGGGGCTGGTTCTGATCGGCGGCACGTCCTATGCCGGCGAGATGAAGAAGTCGGTGTTCACAGCACTTAACTATCTGTTGCCTGCCAAGGGCGTGATGCCGATGCACTGCTCGGCCAATGTCGGCCCTGAAGGCGACACGGCGGTGTTTTTCGGCCTTTCGGGAACCGGAAAGACAACTCTTTCGGCCGACCCAAAACGCACCCTGCTCGGCGATGACGAGCACGGCTGGGGTGAACACGGAGTGTTCAATTTCGAGGGTGGCTGCTATGCCAAGACCATCCGGCTGTCACGCGAAGCGGAACCGGAAATCTTCGGCACAACCGAACGGTTCGGCACGGTTCTCGAAAACGTCATCCTTGATGAAAACCGGATCCCCGATTTCGACGACGATTCACTGACCGAAAACACCCGGTGTGCCTATCCGCTGCACTTCATCCCGAACGCCAGCGATACCGGACGCTCGGACCATCCGCACAACATCATCATGCTGACGGCGGACGCCTTTGGCGTAATGCCTCCGATCGCCAAGCTGACGCCGGAACAGGCGATGTATCACTTCCTGTCAGGTTACACCGCCAAGGTTGCTGGCACGGAAAAGGGCGTTACCGAACCTGAAGCGACGTTTTCAACCTGCTTCGGCGCGCCGTTCATGCCGCGCCATCCATCGGAATATGGCAATCTGCTGCGCCGGCTGATCAATGACCACAAGGTCAATTGCTGGCTGGTCAACACCGGCTGGACCGGTGGTGCCTATGGCGAAGGCCAGCGTATGCCGATCAAGGCAACCCGGGCACTGCTCAGCGGAGCGCTTGACGGTTCTCTGGACAGTGCCGACTTCCGCATTGATCCGAACTTCGGCTTTGCCGTGCCGGTGGCCGTTGAGGGCGTGGACAGCGCCATCCTTGATCCTCGCTCGACTTGGACCGACAAGGATGCCTATGACGCATCGGCCAGCCGTCTGGTCAGCATGTTCATCGAGAATTTCGCCAAGTTCGAAGCCCATGTCGATGAATCAGTGCTTGATGCAGCACCCGGCTTCAAGGCTGCCGCCGAGTAAGCCGACACTTTTCGAACCGATATCCTGACAGGCCCCGTTGACCCGACGGGGCCTGTCGCGCATTTTCTGCCAGCCTATCTTGCCGCAGGAGATCCGTGCCATGGCCGACACCACCGAAACAATTGCGCTGACACTCCCGCGGAAAATGGATGCGGAGATGCTGGCTGAGGCGCAAAAGTTCTTCGAGCTGATGCAGGCACGCCGGACAGTGCGGGATTTTTCGTCAGAACCTGTCGATGCGGAAATCATCCGGCTTGCAGTCCGCGCAGCCGCGACGGCGCCGTCGGGCGCCAATCAACAGCCGTGGAGTTTCGTCGCCATCAGCGATCCGGACACCAAACGCGCTATCAGGCTTGCCGCCGAGGAAGAAGAGCGTGCCTTTTATGAAGGCAAAGCGGGTGAGGAATGGCTCGGCGCGCTGGCGCATCTGGGTACCGATGCAGAAAAACCGTTTCTGGAAACCGCACCCTGGCTGATTGTCATCTTCGGCCAGCGCTGGGGCACAGATGACGAAGGCCGCAAGGTCAAACATTATTATGTGCCCGAATCGGTTTCCATCGCCATCGGACTGCTGATCGCCAGTCTGCATTCTTCCGGTCTGGCGACACTGACCCACACGCCTTCGCCGATGGGCTTTCTCAACCAGATCTGCGGACGACCGGACAATGAGAAGCCGCTGGTACTGCTGGTTGTCGGTCACCCGGCTGAAGGCGCCCGGGTTCCGGCGATCCGCCGAAAGGACGAAAACGAAGTGCTGTTCTGGAAAACCGCACTATGAGCTCAGATCCCCTCCACGCAGCGCGTGACATCATCATCGCCGGCTGGGAACTTAGCGAGAGTTTCATCCGCGCCTCCGGCCCAGGCGGTCAGAACGTCAATAAGGTGGCGACCGCGGTGCAATTGCGCTTTGACATCCGCAACTCGCCATCGCTCCCCGAACGGGTCAAGAAAAATGCCCTGAAACTTGGCGGCAGCCGGGTGTCGAAGGATGGCGTCATCATTATCGAAGCCAATCAGTTCCGGACCCAGGAGCGCAATCGTGCTGATGCGCGTGAACGGCTGGTTGAGTTGATCAATCAGGCTTCTGAACCGCCACCGCCGCCAAGACGCAAGACCAGGCCAACCAGAGGCTCGGTGGAACGGCGTTTGGCGGCCAAAACCGGCCGCGGGGTGATCAAGAAAACGCGCGGCAAAGTTACTGACGATTAAATTAGCGAGAGCTTTTGGTTGGCAGATTGCACCCGGTCATGCTTAAGTTACCGTGAATTCACTCAAGGAGACGATCACACATGGGTATTTTTGATTTCATCAAATCGGCTGGCAAGAAGCTCGGTATCGGCGGCGATAATGACGCACTTGATGCCGATGCCGTCAAGAAAGAGTTGGATTCGCACGGCCTGGGCACCGACAAGGTCGACGTGAAGGTCGACGGCGATAAAATCGTTCTCTCGGGCGTGGTAGAGGATCAGTCGATATTCGAGAAGGCCATCGTTGCGGTTGGCAACACGCTCGGTATCTCCAAGGTCGAAGCGTCCGAGCTGAAAGTGGTCATTCCGGATTCCGGACTGTCACTCGGCACTGCCGACATGACCGAACTGGTCAAGGCCTCGACACCCGCCAAGACACCACGCTTTCACACAGTCGAGAAGGGTGACAATCTCTGGAAAGTCGCCGAAGCTGCCTATGGCAAGGGCAAAGGCTCGAAGTACACAGTGATCTTCGAAGCGAACACCCCGATGCTGTCGCATCCCGACAAGATCTATCCAGGTCAGGTGCTGCGTATTCCCGATATCGAAACCGCCTGAAACGGCGAACAGATCAAGAAAGCCGGACATGTTCGTTCTGCCCAAAGGGGTACGCCACATCCCCGGCCATCTTGATCGAGATGAACAGCAGTTGCTTGTCGATGAAATCCGGGCGGTGGTCAGTGAGGCACCACTCTATCGCCCGGAAATGCCGCGAAGCGGCAAACCGTTCAGCGTCCGGATGACCAATTGCGGTGATCTGGGATGGGTTGCCGACAGGAACGGCTACCGCTACCAGGACCGTCACCCGGTAACCGGCACGCCATGGCCGCCAATTCCCGCCCGTCTGACCAAACTCTGGGAAGAACTGACCGGAGATGCGGCGCCGCCGCAGGCCTGTTTGGTCAATTTCTACGATCCCAGCGCCCGCATGGGCCTGCATCAGGACCGTGACGAAAGCGATCTCTCCGCGCCGGTTTTGTCTGTCTCGCTTGGTGATGCCTGTCTTTTCCGTATTGGCGGCACGGAACGCGGTCAGCCAACCAAATCCTTCCGGCTGGAAAGCGGTGACATTGTCATTCTGGGGGGCGAAAGCCGGTTGGCCTTTCACGGCGTGGACCGGATTTATCCTACCACATCGACGCTGCTCAAGGATGGCGGGCGCATCAATCTGACACTCAGACGGGTTACTGTCTGATCAAAGGCAAACCGTACTTCCAGATCCAGCTGCCGTGGATCACAATTTGCGCAGCGCAACCTGTTCAATGAGATGGTTTTGCGCCTTGCGCAGGATCAGATCGGCGCGCGGGCGGGTAGGCAGAATATTCTGCTTCAGGTTCTTCAGGTTGATATTATCCCACAGGCTCTCGGCAACGGCGCGGGCGGCGTCCTCCTGGATCGCAGCATAACGGTGGAAAAAGGATTCCGGATCGCGGAATGCCGTTTGTCGCAGGTTCATGAACCGGTCGACATACCATTTGTGAATATCGGCTTCTTCGGCGTCGATATAGATCGAAAAATCAAAGAAGTCGGACACGAACGGCACGATTTTACCATCCTCGGGCAAATCGCGCACCTGGAGCACATTGATGCCTTCGAAAATCAGGATGTCAGGCCGGTCGATGGTGGTGTATTCGCCGGGCAGCACATCATAGGTCAGATGGGAATAGCACGGGGCGCGGACATTGTGCTGACCAGCCTTGATTTCGGAGAGAAACCGCAACACAGCGCCAACATCGTAGCTTTCCGGAAAACCTTTCCGGTCCATCAGATTTTCCCGCCGCAGCACTTCATTGGGATAGAGAAAACCGTCGGTGGTCACCAAATCGACCTTGGGGCTTGAAGGCCACCGCGCCAGAAGCTCTGCCAGAACGCGAGCAGTGGTGGATTTGCCCACCGCCACTGACCCGGCGATACCGATGATGAACGGCGTTTTGGCCACGCCTGAAAGATTGAGGAACCGTTTGCGCTGTTCAAACAGCAATTGCGAGGATTCAACATGCGCCGACAACAGCCGTGAAAGCGACAGGTAAATCCGTCGCACCTCATCAAGATCCACCGGGTCATTGAGTGACCGCAGACGGCAGACTTCATCCTCGGTCAAGGTCAGCGGCGTGTCAGCACGAAACCCGGCCCAATCATCCGCGGTGAAGAACCGATAGGGAGAAAACTCGTCACCGATGAAATGATCGAGAACACGTGGTTTGATATCGGTCTGATCCATGCTCATTCCACCGCACGTGCCGCTTTTTCGGTAAGGCCCGATTGTGCTGTCCGGCCTTCCAACTCTGCCATCACCTCGGAAAGAGGTATATCGGCAATCTTTAGCACGACCATGAGGTGATACAGAAGATCTGCGGTTTCACCGATCAACTCGCCACGGGTTTGCGAGGTTGCAGCAATCACGGTTTCGATGGCCTCTTCGCCAAGTTTCTTGGCAGCTTTCGGCATGCCGGCGCTCACAAGCTTCGCCGTCCAGGAATGAGACGGATCAGCCAAAGACCGCTCGGAGACTATCCGTTCAAGATCGGCGAGAGTAAAGCTGGTCATTGCGGATGTCTCCTGGGGCATTGTCTCGTCCGGGCCCGGTCAATTCAATCGCATTTCAATTCAGACGCACGTCAATTCAGGCGCATCTCGAGCCCGGCATTGGCCATATAGTTTTTGGCTTCGCTGATCGTATAGGTTCCAAAATGGAAAATCGAGGCTGCGAGAACAGCTGTGGCGTGGCCGTCGCGAATGCCCTCGACCAGATGATCAAGATTGCCGACGCCACCCGACGCAATCACCGGTACCCGCACCGCATCGGCGATGGTGCGGGTCAGTGCGATATCGTAGCCGGCTTTGGTGCCGTCGCGGTCCATCGAGGTCAGCAGCAGCTCGCCGGCGCCGCGCTCTACCATCTTTACGGCAAACTCCACAGCATCAATTCCGGTCGGTTCGCGGCCGCCATGGGTGAAGATCTCCCAGCGATCGGCCTCGCCGGGGCCAGACACCTTCTTGGAATCGATGGAGACAACGATGCACTGGTTGCCGAACTTGTCGGCTGCCTGGGCAACGAAATCCGGGTTTTTGACAGCCGCCGAATTGATCGAGACCTTGTCAGCGCCCGAGAGCAGCAATTTGCGGATATCCGCCACGGTGCGGACACCGCCGCCAACGGTCAGCGGCATGAAGCAATGTTCGGCGGTTTGCGCGACAACGTCGAATATGGTCTCGCGGTTGTCGGACGAGGCGGTGATGTCGAGAAAGCAGAGTTCGTCCGCTCCCGCCGCATCATAGGCCTGAGCGGCCTCCACCGGATCACCGGCATCGATCAGATCGACGAAATTGACGCCCTTGACGACGCGGCCGTCTTTTACGTCAAGACACGGAATAACGCGGGATTTCAGGGTCACGAGCGGTCGCCCTCCTCGAATTTTGCAGCTTCAACCGCAAGCGTGCCATTCAACACACCCAGTGCCTCGGCCGGATCAATGCGACCGTCATAGAGTGCCCGGCCGGAGATCGCGCCTTCGAGCCTTGCAGCATCAGGCATTTTCATCCGCACAATATCAGCGAGCGAGGCCAAGCCACCGGAAGCGATCACCGGGATCGCGACGGCGTCGGCCAGTTCGATGGTTGATTCCCAATTGATGCCGGTCAAAACGCCATCGCGGTCGATGTCGGTGTAGATAATGGCGGCAACGCCCGCGCCTTCGAAACGCTCAGCCAATTCGATGACGCCAAGCTCGGAGGCTTCAGCCCAGCCCTCGACGGCAACCTTGCCGCCTTTCGCGTCAATGCCGACGGCAACGCGACCGGGAAACAGTTTGCAGGCTTCACGTACAAGATCGGGATCACGGACAGCGATGGTGCCTAGGATCACCCGGGCCAGGCCTTTTTCGAGCCAGGCTTCGATATGGGCCAGCGTGCGGATGCCGCCGCCAAGCTGCACCGGGTTTTTCGTTGCCTTGAGAATGGCTTCCACTGCGGCGCCATTGACCGACTGGCCTTCGAATGCGCCATTGAGATCAACCACATGCAGCCACTCAAAACCCTGCTCCTCGAAAGAGCGGGCCTGAGCTGCAGGATCTTCATTGTAAACCGTTGCGCTGTCCATTTCGCCCAACTTGAGCCGCACGCACTGGCCGTCTTTGAGATCGATTGCGGGAAACAGGATCATGTCAGGGCTTCCATTTGAGGAAATTGGCTATCAGAGCCAGACCCAGCGTCTGGCTTTTTTCCGGGTGAAACTGGGTGCCGGCCTTGTTGCCGTGCGCAACGGCGGCGGTGACCGGGCCACCATAATCGGTCATGGCAATTACATCATCTGGGTTCTTAGCCGACAATTGATAGGAGTGGACGAAATAAGCATGCAGCCCGTCGGGCCCGGTCGGAATGCCATCGAACAACGGGTGATCGGTTTTCAGATCCAGCGTGTTCCAGCCGATCTGGGGAATTTTCAAAGCCGGATTCGAAGGCTTGATTTCAACCACATCACCGGGGATCCAATCGAATCCTTGCGTCACGGTTTTCTCCAACCCGCGGGTCGACATCAATTGCATACCAACGCAGATGCCCAAGAAAGGCCGGGCCTTGTCTTCGACCGCATGGCGCAAGGCCGCATTCATGCCATCGATCGCGTCGAGCCCGGCGCGGCAATCGGCATAGGCGCCGACCCCCGGAAGCACCACCCGATCAGCATTTGCGACGTGATCGGCGTCGGCACTGAGGCTGATAGTGGCGGAAACCCCGGCCTCGCGCGCGGCGCGCTCAAAGGCCTTGAGCGCCGAGCGGAGATTGCCCGATCCGTAGTCAACAATAACAACCTTCATCAGGTTCAGTTCCTTTCAACCGGCACAAGGCCGATGGAGCCGGTCTCTCTGCCGGGCTGACGACCCAGCATCAATGGCTGGCGATTGGGTTTCGCGTTTGAAAGCGCCGGGGCTTTCCGATCGGTCGTGGCCTTTGCCGCATGAATTTCGAAAGCCATATCGGGATCATCAGCTTCGATCACGTCGACAAGACGCCAGCCACGGCGCTGAAGCGCCGCCGCACGCCAGTTTCGGCCCTCCAGGGCTGTCATCAGCGACAGCGCCAGATCAAGCGCGATACCGAGAACGGGCTGACCGGCAGTGCTGGCAAGAACAGTCGCTGTGGCGGTGACGAGAATTGCCGCAAAAGCTTCCAGCCACAGCCGGTTGAACAGCAGCCAGATGACGGGCGCAAAGAAGGCAAATGGCGCAAAGCGATCGGCAATCACCACCGAACGTTCGTCAGGTATCTGCGCGCCAGGGCTGGCCAGAACAAAAAAGGCGGTCATTGCGGTTTCTCCGATCAGCCTCGGGCCCCGGAAGGGTTCAGGCCAGCGAGCCCTTGGTCGAAGGGATCCGGTCTTTTTGTCGGGGATCAACTTCGCAGGCAACACGCAACACGCGCGCTACAGCCTTGAAGCAGGTCTCGGCGATATGGTGATTGTTGGCACCATAGATATTGCTGACATGCAGCGTGATGCCACCGTGCTGGGCCAGAGCCTGGAAGAACTCACGGACCAGTTCGGTGTCAAACGTGCCGATCTTGGGCGATGTAAAATTCACATCCCAGACCAGAAACGGCCGACCCGAGATGTCGATCGCGGCACGCGTCAGCGTTTCGTCCATAGCCAGATCCAGTGAGGCATAACGATTGATGCCCTTGCGATCGCCCAGAGCCTTGGCCAGCGCCTGGCCGATAGCGATGCCGGTGTCTTCGACCGTGTGGTGATCATCGATGTGCAAATCGCCCTTGGCTTTGACATCCATGTCAATCAGCGAATGGCGCGACAACTGATCCAGCATGTGATCGAAAAAACCAACGCCGGTCGAGA
>Ga0163215_100921_pt1 | contig 28019 bp, 21 predicted proteins | sample SynspAceP_FD_185934 | JGI IMG/M metagenome (GOLD analysis project Ga0163215, IMG submission 185934) | Saline lake microbial communities from Ace Lake in Antarctica - Synechococcus sp. Ace-P (Hybrid Assembly) | ecosystem: Environmental > Aquatic > Non-marine Saline and Alkaline > Saline | place...
GCCCATCGGCTAATCTTTGCTGGCGTAAAAACGATTAAATCGACAGCCCGCGAGCGGCAATCGACCATTTGAGCGACGCCAACGAAGGACATCGAACACGTACGCTTCCGTCGGATGAGCCCCTTTTTCGTCGAAACTGCTTGGTTGGATCGAAGTCTCTGAAACAGGCGACGAGGTGTAAGTGTGTAAGATGACAAACCGATACCCATGAAGGCAACGCTCAACCTAATGCAACACCCCAGGATGGCTATACGGACACGCATCAATATAGCGTCAACGAATTGGATGAGCAGTCAGTAAAAATGTCTGAGGAGAGTTCGTTATGCGGTTAGTGCCAACAGTTCTGCTTTTCCGGGAAAATCTCGGTGAAGAGGAACCCCAATCCGTCGACCTCTACGATCCGAAAGTCGTGATCGGAGGCGGGCTGCGATGGGAAGCAGTGCCGCTCCAGTCGAACGGAAACCTGCCGCTACAGATTCAACTCACCGGTCACAACGACCGGGCGGTCGCAAGATGGATGATCGGCATCGACCGCATCGAGTTCACACCGAGGCCATGATTGCCGGACCCTTGCCTCCCTTCCTTCCATTACCTCCCTTGCCTCCTCACTTTCAATCGCAGCAACGCAGGCCGGATCATGTAGATCCGGCGATACGCTGTTAGCGAAGAAGCAGGAAACATTCAACTCACGAACGAGGGTTGTTGCCGTAGCGAGTGTCGTAATGTCTCGCTGTCGCTAAGCAGGTTCGGGTAATTCATTGCGTATCACCGCATTCGCCGATTGGGCGTTAGCCACGGTTCTCACGTTGAACCGGGGCAAACGCCCCAACGGCTAGTGCACCGAAACACTTTCCCGAACCTGCTTAACTCGTGTATATCAACGGGTCAGTGAGCAACTCGACTCGAAAGGTAGTCCCGCGTCCGGGCGTACTGTCGACGGTGATGGACCCTCGGTTTTTTTCAAGGATGGCTTTGGTGATGGCGAGTCCGAGTCCCATGCCGCGTGCTTTGGTTGAAAAGAAGGGTTCCATGACATGCTGCAAACGATCCGGTGAAATTCCGATGCCGGTATCGGTGATGTGTACCCAAACGCGATCGCGGTGGTTGCCGGGTGCGGTTTCGGAATTGTGCGGCTCCTCGATTTCGACGCCGATGGTCAGTTGTCCGCCGTCGGCCATGGCGTCGCGTGCGTTGCGGATCAGGTTTTGGAAAGCGATCGACAATTGATTTGGGTCGGCCCAAACCGGCGCAAAATCCGGAGGGATTGCGTTGACGACTTTGATCGCGGGAGGGACGGTTGATGCCGCGATCGCCTCTTCGACGAGTGTTTTCAGATCGCACGCGGTATTGTTTGGTGCGGGCATCTGGAAGACGTTAGTCAACGCTGAAATCACGTTGTCGATGATCTTGACTTGGCGAACGATTCGTTGGAGGTGTTCTTCGAATTTTTCCGGCGAAAGTTCTTTCGCGTGTTGCAAATAGTAGGCGGATGTTTTGACGGCGTTGAGCGGATTACGAATTTCGTGCGTGATCCCTCCGGCGACCTGTCCGAGGGCGGCGAGTTTTTCTTTCTTGACGAGTTCAGATTGTGTTTCGCGTAGTTGACGCGTGGCTTGCTCGACGCGTTCTTCGAGCTGTGAGTTTGCGGCGGCGAGTTGGGATTGAATCGCCTTGAGGTCCGTAATGTCGCGAAGGATTCCGGTGAACAGGACTTCGTTTTCGTGTTTCAGTTCACTGACGGCGAGGTGCAAAGGGAAGACGCTGCCGTCTTTGCGTTGGCCGCTGACCTCGCGTCCGATTCCGATAATGTTTCGGACTCCTTCGCTGCGGTATTTTGCCAAGTAATGATCATGATTTTCGTGGTAGGGAGTCGGCATGAGCATGCGGATGTTTTGGCCAACGACTTCGGATTCGTTGTAACCGAACATGCGGTGCATTGCTGCGTTGACGACGCGAACGATGCCGCGGGCATCCATGATGATGACGGCATCGACGGCGGTGTCTAAAAGCGCCGCAAGCACGGCGTCTTGCAGGTTCTTCATTGAGTCCGAGGGGGACAGGGCAAACGGATTTCGAAAATGGCACCGGGGTACACGTTATTGGAGTCTGCGTTGGCGGAGTCCACGGTGGGTGCGGCCGCAATCTTACCATGATGTGCTTCGATGATCCTTTCGACAATCGACATTCCCAACCCGGTCCCGGTGCTCTTGGTGGTGAAGAAGGGTTCGAACACTTTCTCGCGTTGTTCGGCGTTGAGACCGGGTCCGTTGTCAGCGACGCGGATGCGGATCCCGGCGTCGGGTTCACGCCGGCAATCGACGAGGATCTTCGCCGGGTCGGGTGTGGCGGCGATGGCGTTTTCGAATAGGTTGCGAAACACTTGTTCGATCCGCAGCACGTCGATCGGCAATTCACAACCGTCGCCGCAAACCGATTCGCACAATTCGACATCGCGACCTTGGCGAGAGAGTTCGAGATGCCGCCACACCCGTCGCCAAATCTCTGGCAAACCGGCTGTTTCTCGGTGCAGGTGAATAGGGGCCGCGTAGGAGCGGACCTCTTCGAGAAGGTTTTTCAAATCATGAGTCGCACGTTGAATCGAATCCACATCCCGGCGGGCATCGGGGAACCCGTCGAGTTCGAGTTCGAGCATCTCTAAACCGGCTTGGATTCGTTGCAGCGCGTTGCGACTCTCGTGAGCCAGACCGGTGATCGTTCGGCCAATCGATGCCAACCGTTCGGATTGCAATGCTTGCTCCTGGGCCGCCAACAGATCCGTGACATCGACGCCGACGGCCAGGACGGCGTAGGTTCCGGCGGTTTCATCTTTGAGCGTGGTGTTGGACCACCGAATTTGACGAATACGGTCGTCCGAAGTGCAAATCGGATGAATGATTCCGCTGGTATCCATGTCCGCTTGCGTGTCAAGAAAGACCTGCCGGACGAGATCACAGTCGTGCTCGGGTAGACAGAGATCGAACCAATCCATGCCGACGCACTCGTTCTGTTTCCAACCGGTGATGCGTTCAAAATAAGGATTGAAACGCATGATCTTTCCATCGAGATCCAATACCAATACGACCGCTTCGGCGGTGTCCAAGATGACGTCGGCGAACTGTTGCTCGCGGTGGAGTTCGGTCTCGATCAATCGCCGCTGCGAGATTCGTTTGACGCTCTTGCGGAGTGCCTCGGGGTTGATCGGTTTGAGGATATAATCGACCGCACCTTCTCGGAATGCCGCGATAGTGCTGTCCATGTCGGCGTACCCGGTGATCACGATAATTTCCGCCTCGGGGGCGAGGGCGTGCAGCTCGGGCAGAAAATCGTCGGCCGATCCGTCGGGTAAATGCCGGTCCAACAGAATCAAGCCGACATGGTGACGCGTCACCATGTCGCGTGCCTTTCCCGTCGATGCCGCGACGAGCACGTGATGGCCGTCCATTTCCAGAATGTCGCGAAGGTTGCCACAGGTGTCGGCGTCATCTTCGACCAACAGAATCGTTAATTCGTATTGCATTGCCTGCGTTTCAACTCGTTCAGGATTCGCCGCCGGGTGCGTGGGGCGCGATTGCCACCGGAGATTTCTCGACGAGAATCGCCGCTTCTCCCGGTTTTATCGGATATTGGATTGCAATGCACTCCGTATGCTCATCGACTGTTTAAATCCGCACACCCATCGGAGGTGTGCATGCAAGCTGAACTGTGCGATAGTGCCCGCTTCTCGGATTGCGAAACCTGAGTGCGATTTGTCGCCTGCGGGGGCTTCCGGGCGACGTGATGCGGACTGAATTCGGCTTCCGCCGCCTATTTCGGGTATTCTGGGCGCGGCGGTTTGACGTTGGGAAGCCCTATTGGTGCATCGGAATTTTCGCGGTGAGGGTGTCTCGGAACGGGCTTCGCTCTCCGTGCCGAGAGCCCAGTTGGTGCCCGAATTTCTCTCTCCTTGTTGTCGAACCGATGTCCGAAAAACCGATCAAACTGCTGCTCGTCGAGGACGAACACGATTTTCGCGAAACCTGCGCGCGCTGGATGCAGCGTAAAGGTCACGACGTGACGGCCGTCGCCAGTGGTGCCGAGGCACTCGGTTTGTGCGAGCAGGAGGTTTTCGAAGTGGCGGTGTTTGACATGAACATGCCGGGCATGTCGGGCATGGAATTGTTACAACGGGTGCAGGCGGCCAAGATTGAAATGGAGGTGATCATTTTGACCGGTCAGGGGAGCATCGAGTCGGCGGTATCGGCGATGAAGCTCGGGGCGTGCGACTACTTAACCAAACCGTGTGCCCTCGGTGACCTCGAACACCACTGCGGGTTGGCGAAAGATTTTGGACGGTTGCGAAAAGAGAACCGCCAACTTAAAGCCGTCATCTCGCGGGACCGACCCCACGTGCCCTTGATCGGGAACTCGCAATCGATGCGCGAGGTGTCGCGGATGATCGAGAAAATCGGACCGACTGACAAACCGGTTTTGCTGCAGGGCGAGAGCGGAACCGGGAAAGAAATCGTCGCCCGCTCGATTCAGCAATCCAGCGAATTGCGGGACCGACCGTTTGTCACGATTAACTGCGCCGCCCTGCCCGAGCAGCTCGTCGAGAGTGAACTGTTCGGGCACGTCAAAGGCGCGTTCACGGGAGCGACTGCGGACAAACCGGGTTTGTTCGAGATCGCCGACGGCGGGACGCTGTTCATTGATGAGGTCGGCGAGTTGCCGTTGGCGTTGCAACCGAAACTGCTGCGTGTTCTCGAAGACGGTTCGATGCGTCGGATCGGTTCTCACAAAGAACGTCGGGTCAAGGTTCGAATCATTGCGGCGACGAATCGCGATCTTTCACTCGCAGTTCGCGACGGACAATTTCGCGAGGATTTGTTTTACCGGATCAATGTGTTGTCGTTGCAACTGCCGCCGCTGCGTGAACGTGATGGCGATGTCGATGAGTTGATTGCTCACTATCTCACACCACCTTGGCACATCGACGACGCGGCGAATCACGCACTGATTCAATACCCATGGCCGGGCAACGTGCGTCAATTGATCAATGTTTTGCAACGCGCGATGATTCTCGCGGACAGCAACGCGATCACGATGGACGACCTTCCCGACGAGATCGTTCACGCGTTCGACGGGACGCTGGCGGCTCCGTCGCGGCCCCGCGTGCGACCGACGATCCAATCGTCCGCCCGACCGCTGGTCGCCACGTTCGGCACGGGGTACCCGAACGAGCATCTCAACGATAATTTCAACCATGCCCACGCACACGTTGCGGGCGGTGCCGGGCAACCCGAATCCGTCAAACTCGACGACATCGCCAAGGCGCATGTGATGGACGTTCTGGCACAAGAGAAAGGTAACAAGGCGCGGACGGCTCGCCGCCTCGGCATCCATCGCCGGAAACTCTATCGGCTGCTCGAACGTTTCGAAGCCAACACGAAAGCGGAGGCTGGATCTGACCAGCAATCCGAATCCTAGTGGACGTTGAAGGTGAACCGAAGTTCAACGCCTCGAAACGGATGCTGTTTTCGGATACGATCGAGTTTCGGAACTCCCTCTTTTGATGTGATCGCCTGCCCATGATACGAGTTGCTCTGATCGGTTCGACCGGATACACGGCTTGGGAAGTCGCCCGTTTGCTGCTGAATCACAGCGGTGCCAATTTGACCGTTGCGACGAGTCGATCAGACGAGGGCAAACCGTTGTCGGAGATTCACCCGTCACTGGCCGGGCGATGCGATCTGGCGTTGCAGGTATTCGACCCGGTGCGAATTGCCGAGCAAGCGGACGTGGCGATGTGTTGTTTGCCGCACGGCGCGTCGGCTCAGAGCGTTCGCGAACTCGCGGACGCGGGGATGCGGGTGATCGATTTCAGTGCTGATTTTCGATTATCTTCGGTGCCTTTGTACGAACATTGGTACGGCGTGACTCACCCCTGGCCGGAACGGGTTGGCAAGGTGGTTTATGGGATGCCCGAGTTCTTTGCGGAGGAAATTGCCCGTGCCGATATTGTCGCGAACCCTGGATGCTACCCGACGTCGGCGATCATGCCGTTGGCGCCGCTGGTGAAGGCGGGGTTGATCGAAACGGACGACATTATCGTCGATTCCAAAAGCGGCGTCAGTGGTGCCGGACGGACGGCGAAGCTCGGCACAATGTACTGTGAGACGAACGAGTCGATCGCCGCTTATGCGGTCGCCTCGCATCGCCACGGTCCGGAGATGCAAGATTTGATTCACCGGATCGCGGGCAAACCGGTCGACATTTTGTTCACGCCGCACCTGACGCCAATGGATCGTGGGATTTTGTCGACGATGTACGCACGTCCTGTTTTGCAAAAGGGCGATACGACGGCGACGGTGGCGTCGCGTTTGATGCAAACGCTCCGGGACACCTATCGCGAGCAAGCCTTCGTTCACGTCGTGGATCATTTGCCGGCGACGAAACACGTCGTGATGACCAATCATGTTCAAATGACCGTCCGCGTGTCGGGGCTTGAGGATCGACCGGGCCGTGTCATTTTGGTGTGCGCGATTGACAATCTTTCCAAGGGTGCGAGCGGTGCGGCGATTCAAAACATGAACGTCATGTTCGGGCTCGAGCCGACGATGGGATTGTGAGCGAGCGGGTGCCTGAGGGCGACGGATGGCCGGTTTGGCCGCCATCGGACGCATCAATTTGGGAGTCCATCCGCGACGTTTTCTTAGCGGGCGATTGGGGGAAATATCACTCGTCGGTTCATGCCCGATGCGTCGCGGCGATCGCCGAAGCGATGACGCCCGTGTTCTCCGACGCGGCGTTTTCGCAATCACGCTGGCAGGCGTTCGGTGATTTCATCCATCGCGTACCGCAGGTGCGGTTGTGCAGCAGCGGCTCGGCGGGCATCGAATTGGCGTTGCGAGGCGCCGGTGTCACCGGTGGTACTGAAGTCGTCGTTGCGGCCTACGATTATCCCGGCAACTTTCGCACCATCGAATTGATCGGCGCCCGTCCGGTGCTCGCCGATGTTCGCGGGGGCGGCGTGACGATGGACCCGGATTCTCTGAGATCAATCGAGGGTCCTGCGATCAAGGCGGTGGTCGTGTCGCACCTCTACGGTACACTCGCGGACATTATCTCGATTCGTGAGATATGTAACGAGCGTGATTGGATCCTGATCGAGGACGCTTGCCAGGTTCCGGGGGCGGGATGGCGTATCGGTGGCACGGATTCTGGCACGGGCACCGACGTGAACTCTCACGAGTTTCTTCCTGTCGGGTCACTGGCCGACGTTTCGGTGTTGAGTTTCGGCGGCAGCAAGCTGTTGTCGGCCGGCAACGGTGGCGCCGTGGTCACGCGGAACGATCGCATCGGTGCTCGTATCAACGCGCAGGCGGACCGACCGAGTGATGTGTTTGCGTTCTCGCCGTTACAGTGTGCGGCGTTATTGCCGCAGCTCACCACGCTGCCATCTCTTAATCGGCGACGGGCCGATGGCGTGTCACGATTGACGCGTTGGGATTGGGGATCGGTGGGAGCGACGGCAATCAGCGGCGAACATCCCGAACAGGTTCAGGCCTACTACAAATTCGCGATCACGGTTGAGAATGCCGACGCGAAAAAAGCCTTGATCGATCGGTTTGGCAGAATCCGATTGCCGATCGGTGAGGGGTTCCGCAGCATGCACGCGACGAGTGACCGGCGGAGTCGAAAACCTGTCCCGCTCGACCATTCACGAATGCTTGGTCAGTGGTGTCTCGTGATCGATCACCGTGCTTTACTTGCCGACGATTTGATGACGCGACTCGGTTGAGTTCCGAGGGCACTGCGGGTTGCGCGGCGACGCAGTCCCGCTCTCGCTGTGCGGGTGTACGGCTTTTAAGCAGGTTCGAGAAAGTGTTTCGGTGTATTAGCCGTTTTGGCGTTAGCCACGGTTCTCGCGTTGAACCGGGACTAACGCCCAAACGGCTAATAGGGTTACACGTAATGAATTACCCGAACCTGGTTAGTCCTTTGTTTGTAGTCGGTTGCAGCCCGACCGCGCACCCCTCCCCCACGCAGACTGTTGCAGAACTCGGATCGGTCACGGTAACGCAAGAATACAAGCCTGATCCACTAGCGAGTGACCTAGTCACCTCCCTCGCTAGCGGGTCGGGCTTGTGTTGCAACGGTCTTCGCCGCAAGGGGTTGAAGTCGTCGATTGCGGTTTGGGTTCTCAATCGCCGGCTGCCACCACCGCCTCCATCACCGCCCAGATTTCTCGGGCGATCTGCCGATTGCGGTGATCGTAGGTGGCGGCCTCCGCCGGCGTGTCGTCGGACACCTTTGGGTCGTCGTAGAACATCGCGATCCGAGCAAGCGAGCCTCGCACGACCGGACAATTCTCGTCCGCATGATCACAACACATCACCGCAATGAACCCGCTCGTCGGGTTGCCGGCGGTGTCGTACACCTTGCTCGAGCAAACGATCGGCGACCGATCGGCGGCGAAACTGACGTGATAAACCGGGTTGTTGTCGCTCCCGCCGACCTCGGCTGCGACTTTTTCGATCGCGAATCCGGCCCGACCCAATGACGCGACCGTCCGCGGGTTGCAGGCGGTGACTTCCGTGCCCCCGCTGAAACACTCGATTCGCCCGGGATCGAACCCGAAATGGGCCGCAGCGGTTTGTGCCCAAACCTGAGCGAACTGGCTGCGCCGAGAATTATGCGTGCAAACGAAGATCAGTTGAACCTTGGCTCCGTCGGCGAGTCCACTCGATATTTCCTGGGCCAGAGCGTCGACAATTTTCGACCGCTCCGGCGTCAGGGATGAACGGATCGCGTCCGCGTCTCCGAGAAACTGCAAAATGGGCTCGGAGGCGGGGGATTGCTCGTTCAAAATGGGAACCTCCAAAGGGGAACTCGATCCGGTCTCTGCCGCGAACACCGGAAACGCAACCCAGCACGACAAGGCAGCCAATCGATAGCTTTGAGCTATTAGAAAACATGAAAACATCGCTCGTTGAAATCCTCGAAGTAAAAGCAAAGGGGCGGCTTGATCCGGGCGGCACAGGCGGTCACGATAGTACGACGTCATTTCCGCTCGCCTCACCCCGCCACCCTCCGATCGCGTCATGATTCTCGCCGAAAAGACCCGCTCCTGTACCTTGGTCGTTTCCAAAGGCCAATCGCGTAACCCGGCCAAACGGGCACTCGAACAAGCGATCGCCGATGCGGCGGGCAAAATCGACGACCTCGACGTCGTGATTGTACCCCACCTGTACGATTTACCCAAAGACGGTGAGTCGATGAACCGGTTGCGTGACATCGAAGGCGACGTGATTCTAGCGAGTTGGATCTTCCCCCGCGCCGCCCACTGGGTGTTGGATCGCAACGGCGTCGGTGGCCACGTCGGCGACGTGCTGCTCGGGGCCGAAGACGACGATGCCGTTGAAGAGGACGCCGCACTGACCTCGGCAACCGACAACGAGGACGCCGGTGACGAGAACGCCGGTGACGAGGACGCCGGTGACGAGGAGCCGAAGATTCGGATGACGGAATTGCATCCGCGTCCGGAGCGAAAGATTTTTTGTGTCGATCTGCGAACTTCCGAAACAACGAGCGAGTTTGTCGGCGAGATTCTTCGTATTCTCGAACTCGATAATAAAGGCATCACACCGGACGCACTCGATGCCCGCTCGCTGCCGATCGTCGGTGGCAAAATCGAAACCGTCGAGGAAACCGCGGGCCGTCGCTGGTACCCGGTGATCGATTACAGCCGCTGTACGAACTGCATGGAGTGCGTCGATTTTTGTTTGTTCGGTGTTTACGGCGTCGACGGTGCCGAGAGCATTCTCGTCGAACAACCTGATAATTGCCGCAAAGGTTGCCCGGCGTGCAGTCGCGTGTGCCCCGAGAACGCGATCATTTTCCCGCAACACAAAGCCCCCGCGATCGCCGGAGCTGAAACCGAAGGCGACGAGGGTTTCAAAATCGATCTGTCACAGTTATTCGGTGCCCCCGTCGGCAGCGACGACCCGATCGAGACCGCCGCCCGAGAACGCGATGAGCAATTGCTGCTCGCCGGACGCGGGACCGTCGGCATCGATGAAAAATTGAAGAAACGCCAATCCGATCGGCTTCAAGGTCCTAAAGATGACCTCGACCGACTCGTCGATTCGCTCGACGAGATGGAACTTTGAACCCAACGCATTCCATGGCATCTGCCCCAACAACGATCCAGGGCGTCGCGTTGGACATGGACGGTTTGTTATTCGACACCGAACGGATCTATTACCAAGTCGGCGAGGTCGTGTTGCAACGTCGTGGGTTGCGATTCAGTAGCGAATTGCAATCCCGCATGATGGGCCGGGTCGGCGTCAACGCGCTCGCCGAAATGGTCGCGTTTCACGATCTCGACGAGGATCCCGGCGAACTGCTCGCCGAATCCAACGTGGTCTACGCGTCATTGTTGCTCGACAACCTCCAACCGATGCCGGAACTCGATCTCTGGATGCAGCGGTTGATCGAAAGTGAATTGCCGTTCGGCGTCGCGACGAGTAGCCAGCGGCAGTTCGTCGACATGATTCTGCCGACGACATCGTGGCACGGGGAACTCCGATTTGTGTTATCCGGCGACGATGTTACTCACGGCAAACCGCACCCGGAAATGTACCTCCGAGCCGCCGAAGCGATGCAAATCGAACCGAGCGCGATGTTGGTACTCGAAGACAGTGGCAACGGAGCGAGTGCGGGGGTCTCGGCTGGCGCGGTCACCGTGGCGATCCCGAATGAACACACCCGAGACGCCTCGTTCGAGGGCGTCCATCTGATTGCCGACTCCCTCGGTGACGAACGGTTGTGGGCGTTATTGCCACCGAGCAATCTCGGTGGAGCGCCACGCGGATGACCGACACGTCTGTTTGTAGGCTGACGGGAACAGGCCGCTCCGCCGTGGCCGTCGTTGCCGTCTTCGGCCCCGATGCCGACTCAATGATCGCCGCGTGTTTTCATCCCGCCACCGTCGCTGCCTTTCGCGTCGGGCAAATTCGCTATGGCGTGTGGCGTTCGCCGACGGTCAATGACTCCGGTGCAGACGATGGTCTCTGCGTCGGGGACGATGGTGAATCGGTTGTACTCACACCGGTCCGTGACAACCATTTTGAAATCCATGGGCACGGAGGTACCGTCGCGGTCTCTCGAATCGTCGCGTCGCTGATCGAGCAAGGTGGTGTCGAAATTTCGGCCTCGCAGTTTTCGCGAATCGTCGATTCGTCTCTGCAAACGTTCAATGAACCGTTGATCCACGAGGCGGAGCAGGTGTTGATTCGGTGTACGACCCAGTCGAGTGCAGCGATCGTGCTGGACCAAACTCGGGGCGAGCTGTTGCGGTGGACGATCGGTTGGATCCAAACGGTTACCGAGGCGCTGGCCGAGGGTGCGTCCGTTGAGTCGCAACGTGAAACGCTCGCCGCCGTCACCGCTGCGGCTGGCGAATTGTTCGATCGCCGATCGATCGGCTCTCATTTAGTGACGCCTTACCGGGTCGTTCTCGCCGGGCCGCCGAACGTGGGCAAGAGCAGTTTGGTCAACCGAATTCTCGGCTACGGGCGCAGCATCATCCATGACGAAGCCGGCACGACGCGAGACGTGGTCGAGTCCGAAACCGTGATCGCGGGCCTACCGATTCGGATCGGCGACACCGCCGGAATCCGCGTCGGAGGCGGCGTGATCGAACGCGAGGGAATCCGCCGGGGAGCCGTCGCAATCGGCGCGGCCGATTTGATTGTCATGGTCGTCGATCCGGAATCATGGGACGACGGTGAGTCGATTCGGCAATCGATCCAATCGCTCTGCCCGTCAACGCCGGTTTTGAAAGTGCTCAACAAATCGGACTTGATCGATCTCGCCTCGTCGGTTTCACTCACACCGGATTGGTTACCGACGATGGCCCGTGATGCGGAATCCGAAACCGCAACCGAATCCGATCCGAATGCCGACGGGATCGACCGACTCACCGAGGCGATCGCCTCGACGCTGCGGCCCGAACCTTATCGATCGGCGATGCCCGTTCCGATCACGCCGCGTCAACTCAAGTACGTTCAAGGAATCAGTGTCGCCATGGATTTGCGTAGCGTCAGGGGACAACTCGCACGTCTTCGTGACGGATCACCGGCGGACTCATGAATACCGAACATCCGTTTCATGCCGGCTTGGGTGAAATCACGCCCGAGTTGCAATCGCGACTCGATGAACTCGCTCGCGATCCGGCCACGAAATCGAAACCCGACTCACTCACGTCGGCGCAACGCGCGGTGTTGTTCGACATCGCGTCCTTGCAAGTCAAAGCGAAACGCACGTTCGGCGAATCGCTTGGCGATTCACTCGGTCGGTCCGAGGCGTGGTGGGTCACTCGTCTGGGGTTGCAACAATCGACCCATCACCGCGTCGCGAGACTCAAGGCGAGTTGGATGGGCGATTCGGTTGTCGCGGATGTTTGCTGCGGTTTGGGCAGCGACCTGATCGCGTTGGCTCAGCGTGGCATCGTCGTCGGGTTGGACATCGACAGCGACGTGCTCGCCTTCGCCGCTGCCAACCTCCGTGTTGGCGGCGTGACCGGATCGCTGCAATCGCTCGATGTGACGACAACGTCGCCGGACCGAATCGTCGGTGACGCCGAATACCTCCATCTCGATCCCGATCGCCGCGCCAACGGGCACCGGCACACCGACGCCGACGACCTCGTCCCGTCGTGGGATCGGGTTTGCGAACTCGTCGCCCGGAGTCGTGGGGGAATCGTCAAACTCGCCCCAGCGACTCGGTTGCCCGACGAGATGGATCGTGATTGGCACCGAACATGGATCTCCACCTCCGGCAGTGTCCGGGAACAATCCGCGATCACCGGCGGCGTGCTCGATCATCCTTGGTTGAAAGAGCACGCGATGGTCGCGGGCAACCGTTCGGCGATCACGATCCGTGACGAGACCGCACTCGTTTTCGTTCCCACCACGGACGCCGGATCAACTCAACAGGTTGACGGAAAGGGCATCGGCGAGTGGATCATCGATCCCGACGCGTCGATCCGCGCCGCCGGTTTAACCGAAGCGTTCGCCAGGGAAACCGGATCACGTTTGATCGATGCGGCGAGCGGTTTTCTCACCTGCGAGCGTATCGACGAGGCTTCCACGTCACTTTTGATGGCGATGACCGCCCGCGTCATTGACGTGATCGGATGCGACGATCGGAAGCTGCGCAAGTACTTCCGTGCACGCGATGGTTACCCGGAGATCATCAAAGTCCGGGGCGGCGACGTCGACCCTGGAAAACTCGCAAGACGCCTGAAAGACTGCGGTTCGAACCCACTCGGACTGTGGATCAGTCGCCAAGGGAAACGAACCTACGCCGCGGTCACCGAGATGCCGCACGGTACGGCAGCCTTTCCAGGCTGACTAACGGTTGATGTATTGCCGAATGATTTCTTGGTTGAACTCCGGGTTGCGAAACGGGTCGTGGGTCTCCTCCCGCCACTGCTCCAGTGCCGCACGTAATCGCGTTTCAACGTCGGCAAGCGATTCTTCACCGGCGCGGTTGTTCAACTCATACGGATCGTCTTGCAAATCGTAGAGTTCCCATGTCAGTGGGGTTTCGAGTTTCGCATAGGCGTCTTGGCACTCGGCGGTTGCCGGCATCTTAGTCCGTTCTCGGTTCGACGGATCACCATCGACGACCACGATCGGTCGACCGGTACTGTTCGCTAAATCGCGGTGGATCGATTTGTACCTCCCGTCGGTAATCGCACGCGTGGGGTAGAACGATCCGGCGCCATGAAAATGAAACTCGCCGACGAGCGTCTCTCGCCACGGTTGCGACGGGTCGGCGGTCGCGACGGCGCGTAACGATTCACCTTGGATCGATTTCATGATCGGCAAACCGACGGCATCAAACACCGTCGGAGCGATGTCCACGGCACTGACCAACCGTTTCGAAACATGAGGCTCGCTGACGCCGGGCCAATCGATCAGAAACGGGACCCGCAACCCGGCTTCGTAACAGGTCGTTTTCCCGCGAGAGAAGGGCGGCCCGTGATCGCCGAGAAAAATGATCAGCGTGCGTTGACGCGTGCCGGTCCGATCGAGCGAGTTCATCAACATACCGACAGCCGCATCGACGCGTTGGACACAGTTGTAGTAACCGGCAATCCGTTTCCGCATCAGGGGCGTGTCGACACCCTGCCACGGCCACGCGGAGACGTCCCTGGGGCCGATTGGCGACGATGGAATGCCCTTGACGACGTCGGGGAATGCGGGGCCGTCTTTCTGTTTTCTGCCGACGACGTGCGGATCGAAGACGTTGAACATCAGGAACCAGGGACGCTCGCCAGAGTCGGCCCAAAACTTTTCCGCATGTCCGACTTGTTGGCGAATGTCACGTTGACCAAACCCCTCTTTGGTACGCAGATCGAGTGTGAATTCGGACTCCGGATTGACGTGGAGTTTCCCGATCACGCCGGTACGGTAGCCGGCGTCTTTCAACCGATTGGGGATCGATTGCTCGATCACTTCCTGCCGCATTCGGAATCCGACACCCGCGTTAGCGAGTCCGTAGTGACCGTTGGCGTGGGGATAGATTCCCGACAGCATCGCCGATCGCGAGGGGCTGCATGAGGCTTGCGCGACATAGGCGGTCTCGAACCGAACGCCTGACGCGGCGAGTCGGTCAAGGTTCGGCGTCGGCACGGTATCGTCGCCGTAACAATTCAGTTGCAAACCGAGGTCATCGGCGGTGATCAACAGCACATTGAATCGCGGCGTGTCGGCAGCGGACACGACCGATACTGAGGCGAGTGCGATCATTAAAAACAAGACAACAAAAAGCAACTTTTTTTTCATCATATCGACGTGAGAGGAAGGAAAGCGGTTCTCAATCTCGTTCGGTTTTCCGAGCCAATAGCGTACGCCACGCCGCTCCACCGACGCACCAGGTTCGAAGAACCATCGTCGTTCGGCTCTCCGAGCCGGCCACGCTCCATGCGCCACTCCATGCGTTTTCGGTTCAAAGAACCGAGCGACAATCCTACTCGTACAAACGCTGATGCAGTTGCTGCAGCTCTTTCGCGGGGATCTTGATGACTTTGCGATCGTAGGTCATCAAACCGTTGATCTCGCCTTCCACGTCGGTCGTTTGCGTGTACACGCCTGCGGCGATGCCTTGGTCTTGCAAGACGTCGAGTTGTTCGAGCGTTCGGACGTATCGATCGCGGTACTCCGCTTCCGATTTCGGCAGTCCTCCGTAGCCCCAGTTATCACGACTGGCGTCCCACAGGTGTCCCTGAACCGGATACCCGTGGCCACCGAATTCGCCGACGACATTGACGAAGTCTCCGAACCGGGCGGGATCAAACGGGAACGCGGGGTCCGGGTAGCGATGCTCGTCGGCGATATCCCCGACGGGCCAAAAATTCCCGCCGCTGGCGACGTTGACCAACCGCGACGCGTCACGATCGACCGTCCACTGGCCGACTTCCATCGTGCGGTGTTGCCCCCAAGCCTCATTGAACGGAACCCACACCACGATCGACGGATGGCTTTCGAGCGTGTCGATCATGCGTTCCAATTCGAGCATGAATTGTTCGTGTTGGTCATCGGGCCAATCGGCGTCCGTCGGGTTCTTCCGCATTCGAGTCCACTCGGGGTTCTTCCCACCACTGACGTGATCCTGCCACACCATCATGCCGAGTCGGTCGCAGTGGTAGTAGTACCGCCTTGGTTCGATTTTGATGTGTTTCCGAATCATGTTGAACCCGGCTTCCTTGAGCCATTCGATATCGAACAACATACCCTCGTCCGACGGTGGCGTCAGCAAGCCATCGGGCCACCATCCTTGATCGAGCGGTCCCCAATGAAAGACGACCTCGCCGTTGAGAGTCATCCGCAAATGCCCGTCATCGCCGCGAGTTTTTCCGACGGTACGAATGCCAGCATAAGAACCAACCGTATCGATCACGTTGCCGGATTCGTCCAATAGGGAGACCTCCAAGTCATAGAGGTGCGGTGACGAGGGCGACCACCATTTCGCGTTAGGCACCACGAGCGAGATACCATCGGTTGCACCGGAGTAACTCGCGACCTCGGTCGTGCCGTCTCTGACGATGACACGGATCCTATCACTTTCGTTCGCATTTTCGATCTGGGGTGTGATCTCGATCGTTCCGGTTTTCGCATCGGTACGAATCGTCAGGTCGGTGAGGTGGCGATTGGGTACCTCTTCGATCCAAACGGTTTGCCAGATACCGGAGACTTGGGTGTAGAAAATGCCGCCCGGGTTGCGACGTTGTTTCCCGTTGAGTTGCCATTCTTGGGTCGCGTCCTCGACTCGCACGACGAGTTGATTTTCGCCGTCGCGAATCGCATCGGTGACGTCGAAGGTGAAGGGAGTGTTGCCGCCGACGTGTTTGCCGACCGAGGCCGAGTTGACGAATACTTCACAGGCATAATCGACTGCTTCGAAATTCAACAGCGTGCGTTTTTTGCTCGATCGATTTGCGTTGAACGTGCGGTGGTACCATAACGCCTCGTCGGCTGCGAGTGCTTCTTGGACGCCGCCGAGTTTGGATTCCAACGCGAAGGGGACGAGGATCTCGCCGTCCCATTGTTCGGGAGTTTCGGTTTGGGCGATCGGTGTGACGGCGTAGTCCCAATTGCCGTTGAGGTTGATCCATGCGGGGTTCGCCAGTTGCGGGCGGGCCATTTGCGGGCGAGGGTATTCGGTCCACGCGTTTTCGGGCGTGACGTCGCTGCCCCAAGACGTGATGAGCTCGGAGTCAAACGGTTTCAGCTTGGGCAGGGAGGGAACGTTGTCGGCATCGACGACGTGGACGTCGATGTATTGTCCGCCGGTATCTTGTCGACAATGAACGGCGAGCGTGTTCTCGCCGGATCGCAAAGCCGAACGCTCGGACGCCGCGATTTCGACGACGGTGTATTCCATGGTCCATCCGGTCAACGACGCGACCGGTTTGCCGTTGATGAACACCTCGACGTCTTCATCGTGATGGATCAGGAGGGCCGCGTTTTCGGGGACGGTCGCGAGCGTGAACGTTTTACGCAACCAGATGTTATTGGTGTTCCAAAGGGTGCCGACGCGGGATTCCGGAGTCGCCCGGGTCCCGAAACCGCCGGGGCCGGTTTCCCAGTCTTCGGCATCGAATTCGGTTTGCTGCCACCCGTCGGCGGGTTTTTCAAACGTGTACTGCCAGGGCGACTCGACGAGTTTTTCGGCGTGGGAGGTGGTTGGGGAAATCGCCGTGAAGGCGAGGGCAAGTAAAAGCAGGATGGGGCGTGTGGGGGGCATGGTGGGGGGCATGGTGCGGGGCATGGTGAAGGGGAATGTCAGCCTGGGAAGGCTGACGTGCGTGGGACTCGACGAGCGCTCTATTTCGCCGAGAACGCGTACACGGTTTGAGTTTGGTAAACGTCACCGGGTTTCAGAGTCGTGGACGGGAACTCGGGTCGGTTCGGGCTGTCGGGGTAGTGCTGGGTTTCCAAACAAAAGCCGCCGCGGTGGACGTAGTTCTTTCCCGATTTGCCTTTCAACCGGCCGTCGAGAAAATTGCCGCAGTAGAATTGGATGCCCGGTTCGGTCGTGCGAACCGTCATGATGCGTCCGGAGGTCGGTTCGGTGACGACAGCGGCGAGCGTGAGTTCCATCGAATCGGACGCTTTGTCGATTACCCAGTTATGGTCGTAACCGCTGCCGAAGGTGAGTTGCTCGTTGTCGGTTCCGATATCGCGGCCGATCGGTTTGGGCGAAGTGAAATCAAACGGCGTGCCCGTCACACTCCGCAACTCGCCGGTCGGAATCGAGCCTGAATCGACGGGGGTGAACTTGGCGGCGGCGAGCATCAACTCGTGATCGAGGATCGTGCCGTTGCCCTCGCCGGCGAGATTGAAATACGTGTGCTGGGTCAAATTCACCGGCGTGGCTTTGTCCGTCGTGGCGCGGTAATCGATCACGATTTCGTTCTCGTCGGTGAGCGTGTAGGTCACCGAGATGTCGAGATTGCCGGGGTAGCCTTCCTCCCTGTCTTTGGCGAGGTAGCTCAATTTGATGGAAGTATCCTCGAACGAGTTGACGGTCCACACGACTTTGTCGAATCCGATCACACCGCCGTGCAAATGGTTTTCGCCGTTGTTGACAGCGAGCGAGTAGGTTTCTCCGTCGAGCGTGAAGGAACCTTTTGCGATGCGGTTGCCGTAACGTCCGACGACGGCGCCGAAGTACGGTTTGTCGACGGCGTTGATGTACCCTTCGACATTGTTGTAACCCAGAGCCACGTCGGCGAATTTGCCGTCACGGTCGGGGGTGACGATGGAGGTGATAATGGCGCCGTAGTTGGTGACTTTGACCGTCATCCCGTTTCGATTTTTCAACGTGTAGAGATTGATCGAATCGAAGTCATCCACAGCCGAGGCGAGCGAGGGAGTGAGTGTCATGAGGATTGCCAAACAAGCGAGAGTGAATTTATTCATAAGACCGTTCGGAGGAGAGGAAAGGCGGATTCCCAGGTTCCGTAATGTAACTCAAATTTCTCGAGATACAATGCGAGTAGCGAATCCGCAATGAGATATATTGTCACGCCGGATGTTCCCCATTCACGCAGAGAATCGTCACGTGGCGGCGGGCTAGGATTTCGTTTCGCGTCGAAACTCGCCGGGCGTGGACCCCATCACACGTTTAAAAACGACGTGCATGTATTCGGAATGGGTGAACCCGCACAAGCCTGCGATTTGGTCGGCGGGCAGATCCGTACTCAGTAGCAGTTCGCGGACGCGTTTGATTTGGACCTGGCGTATTTCTTCTTGGGGCGTTCTGCCGAGATATTTTCTCACCTGGCGTTCCAACGTGCTGCGGGAGATCGCGGTGTTCTCGATGACCTCGTCAACGGTGATCCCACGGCACGCGTTTTCTCGCATGTACCGCAGGGCTGCGGCGATGTGATCGTCGGCAATCGCGACGACGTCGGTGGATTGCCGCATGGCGATGCCGAGCGGTGGGATCTGTTCGTTGAGATTGGGGAGAGGCTCGCCTCGCATGAGTAGCGAGAGCAGCTCGGCGGCTCGAAAACCGATCGCCTCGGCGTTCGGAATGACGCTGGAAAGTGTCGGGGAGGTGATCCGGCAGAGCAGTTCATCGTTGTCGACCGAGAGGACGGCGGCCTGTTCGGGGACCGAGACGCCCGCTCGCGAGCAGGCTTCGATCAGGTGGGTGGCTCGGATATCGCTGCAGGCCATGATCGCAACCGGCGTGGGCAGGCTGCGGACCCATTGGACGAGATGTTGCTGTTCCTCTTCCCAGCCGCGTGCGGACGGGCCGACCCAGTGCGAGTTAAAAACCTTGCTATCAAGTGACGAATGCGATCGGGTCGCGTCAATGAACGCCTGCTGTCGCCGCAGCGACCAAGCCTCGCCGCTGAATCCGCAAAATGCGAAGTTAGAAAATCCTCGCTCGACCAAATGCTTCGCCGCCATGATTCCGATCGCGGCATCGTCGGATCGAATGTTCGGGAAATTCTCACCGCCGGTCCGGTCGGTCAATTCGACCATCGGCACGCCGCTGCGTTGGATCGCGGTGACGAAGTTCGGATTCGTAATCCGGGTGAGGATGCCGTCGCCCTGCCAGTCGTTCAACCAGGAGGGGATTTCGAGTTCAAGATCGCGTTGTTCGAGAAAGACCGACCACGGGTCGTGCATCCGCATGTAACGCACGATTCCCGACAGCAACTCACGTCCGTACACGCTGGAGGTTTCGACAATCAACGCGACTTTGGGTTTCATGAGCCACGAATTAAAAGAACGGTCTCGGATGCGTCGATCGGGTGGGTGAGGGCAGAATAATGTAATCTTGTCCGGAAAATGAGTCCAGAGGCGGGCGAGGAAGCTTCGAATGACTTGTGACGATATGCTGAATACCCCTTTTTCCTGAATTGAGGACGAAATGATGAACCGATTGCTGGAAGGTTTTTTGAAGTCGGTGTTGGCCGGATCGATTGTCAGTGTTGGCGTGTCGGTCTGCCCGCACGGGTTTGCCGATTCGCCTGATCGCGAGTCCGTTGTGGTGTTGCCGGTTTGGCCGGATGGGCCGCCGGATTGGGAGGCACCTCGGGAGGAGGAACGAGATACCTCGGACGCGTCGAGCCAACTCGTCGCCGGTCGACCTTTGATTCGTTTGGGTTTCGTTCGTGACGTGCAAATGCATGTTTTCGAGGCGACCAACGACCAGGGCGACCCGTCACGGACGACAATCGTGATCTGCCCCGGCGGCGGTTTCCATATTCTCGCCTGGGATCTCGAGGGAACCGAGGTGGCGAGGCAATTTCAATCCGCCGGTGTGACGGCGGTGGTGCTGAAATACAGGGTGCCGACGCGAGCGATGAAGCCCGCGTGGACGCCGGTGGTGCAGGATATCCAGCGTGCGATCGCGCTCATTCGGGCGGGCAAAGTGACGCAACAGGTACCTGAAACGGTCGGCGTTTTGGGGTTCTCCGCTGGTGGGAAAGCCACCGTTCATGCGGCCACGGCGAGGGCGAGACAATACGACGCGGTGGATCAAGCCGACGCCAAAATATCGCCACCGGATTTTGCCGCCCTCGTCTATCCGGCGTGGATCGTGCAAGATGACGCGCCAGGCGAATTGCGAGACGCGATCGAAATCGATTCTCAAACGCCCCCGATGTTTTTAGCCCATGCCGATGACGATCCCCACCAAGTCCTCAACAGCGTCACGTTGTTCCAGAAATTGCACGCCGCCGGTGTGCCTGCGGCGCTGCATGTGTTCACCGGCAGTGGTCACGGTTTCGGGGCTCGCATTGACGGTCGCGCCGACGACCTGTGGCCGGAACTCTGCGTCCGTTGGATCCGTGACCGCGGCTGGTTGCCGAAGCAAGAATCGGCGACGCAAGAATCGGCGACGCAATGATTCGGCGACCCAATGAATCAGGACTCACCGCCGATTCAACCGGACCAGGAGTGGGCGAACGCGTTGACCCACGGGATCGCCGCAGCGGTGTGGGTCGGGTTGTCGGTGTGGATGGTGATCCAGGCGAGTGAAATCAGCACGGTGTTGGCGATCGCTTGCGCCGGCTACGGCGCCAGTGTCGTGGGCACGTTCACCTGCTCGACGTTGTCACACACTTTTTTACAACGTCCGTTGTTGGATCGTTTTCGAGCGTGGGATCAAGCCATGATCTATCTGATGATCATCGGGACGTACACGCCGATCACGTATCGTTTCGCGGACCCGCGTTATCGGTTCGTGCTGCTGGCGGCGATGTGGGCGCTCGCGATTTGGGGGTTTGCCAACAAAGCGATTTTGAATCACCGCATTCACTCGATCAGTACAGTGACCTACCTGATGCTCGGTTGGTTGCCGGCGATTCCGTTGTACGGGCGAGTGCCGATGGATTTGTTTCTGTACGTGCTCGCCGGCGGGGTAATCTACAGCCTCGGGGTGCTGTTTCTGATCAATGACCGACGGGTCAAGTACTTCCATGCGGTGTGGCATTTAGTCGTGCTGAGCGCGTCGATCGTGCATTGGCTCGGGATCATGAAGTATGTGATCGGGGAGCCTGTGGATTAACGGGCCTGTGAATGAGAACATCCTACATGGTGAAATCGCGAGGATCGCTGAGTCCGTCGGCGAGCCGCCGGAGGGCTTCGGTTTCAATCTGACGGACTCGCTCGCGGGTCAATCCGAGTTCGGCACCGATTTCTTTGAGCGTCATCGGCTCGATCCCACCGAGTCCGAATCGCATTTTCAGAACGGTCGAATCGCGATCGTTGAGGTCTTCGAGCAGGGTCATCGCGTGCTTCAAAATGTCATGATCGAGCATCGCCTCGTCGGGCGATTTCGTCCGCTCGTCCATCACCATGTCGCCGAGTGACCAACCCGATTCGGTTTGATCGGTTTGCGGTGTGGAATTGTTGATCTTGATCGCTTTGCGAATGATCGGCAATTTTTTCTTCGGCAATCCCAACACGCGGGCGACTTCCTCGTTCGTCGGCGTCCGTCCGAGTTCCTCGTTGAGCCGGGCCGTCGCTCGCCGCCATTTGCTGAGCAGTTCGACCATGTAAGCCGGGATGCGGATCGTTTTGGCACTGTTGATCAACGCCCGTTTGATCGATTGTTTGATCCAATAACTCGCATAGGTGCTGAAGCGAGTTCCGTGGGCCGGGTCGAATCCTTCCACCGCCCGCAACAGTCCTAGGTTCCCTTCCTCGATCAGGTCTTGCAGGCCGAGACCTTTGCCGGTGTAGCCGCGAGAGATGTTCACGACCAAACGCAAATTCGCACGGACCATTTGATCGCGAGCCATCACGTCGCCTTGGGCGATCCGGCCGGCCAGTTCCATTTCTTCTTTACCGGACAGCAATGGTGTTTCGTTAATTTCGCGTAGGTAGGTCTCCAGCGGCGATTGGGCGGCTTCACTGCGACGCGCTGGTTTCTTGCGACTTCGCGATTTTAACAAGGCGAGTTCGTCTTGCTCCAGTTGTTCTGAAAAGGTCATCTGATGCGATCCGGTCGATTGGGAAGGTGTTCAGTCGTCATGGGAGGGGACGACCCAACGGGAGGGAGGATACCTATTCCTTTCGTCCATCCGGGACGAGTGAGTCAACGTTTTGTGAATATGCTCACGTTGTCCGAATTTTGCCGGTCGTCCGGGTTAGCGAACCGGCGTTGGGGTTGCGGGCGTTGGGCTGTTGGCATTTGGGGGTGGCCGGTTTCTCCATTGCAGGCGGCGGGAGAATTCCTTTACAAGCCGAATCGACGCCGACTTTTTTCAGAAAATCCCATCCAACTTTATCGCCGGGCCCGCCATGCCCTCGTCTTTTCCATTCGCGACCTTTTGTGCCGCTGCGACACGTCCGTGCCGTCTGCGACTCGCCGTCGTGGCGATCGGTTTGCTGCTGATCGCGTTTTTCGCGAGCGCGCCGCGTGCATCGGCGCAAGCACCGACCCAGCAGCAGCTTGACGAGGCTCTGGCGGCGGATCTGCCCACCGATCCGGCCACTCTCGTGGCGATGGTCGGCCAGAGCCCGATCCTGCTCGGCGAAATCAATCCGAAAATCGAGGCGCGTATCAAAGAGGTGCTCGCAGGGGCCGGCCAAGAAGTCCCGGAGGACCAGATCAAATTCGCTCGCGTCCGAATGCTTCGCGGTTTGCTCTCCCAAACGATTCAAAACCGCATGTTTCGCGAATCGTTCCTACTCGATCAAGTCGCCACTCAAACGGCGGAAAAACGGCGTGAAGCCGACGCGACGATGCAGGCCAAGGCCCGTCAGATGTTCTTCGAGTCCGAGGTTCCCGAACTTCGCGAGCAGTACGACGTCATGTCGCTCACCGATCTCGATGAAAAACTACGCGAAAAATCCTCCTCAATCGCAGCACGCGAGCGCGAGTTCATCGACGCCATGCTCGGCCACCTCTACATCCGCGGCAAAGTCAACCGCGACCCGTCGGTCTCGCTTGCCGAGATCCACGAGTACTACCAAATTCATCAAGACGAGTTCTATCAAAAATCCCGCGCCCGGTGGGAACAGATCACCGTGATGCACGTTAATTTCCCCGACAAAAATGCCGCCTACGACGAGATTTGGGGGTTGGGTCGAGAGGCTTTTTTCGGCGGCAACATGCAAGCGATTGCGAAGGAAAAGAGCCAAGAACCGTTCGCCAGCGACGGCGGCGTTCATGATTGGACCAACCAAGGCGCTTTGGCGTCGACCGTACTCGACCAGCAAATTTTTTCGATACCGACCAATGCCATGAGCCAAATCATCGAAGACGTCGATGCCTACCACATCATCCGAGTCACCGACCGCGAGGGCGCCGGCGTGACGCCGCTGGCCGATGTCCAAGACGACATTCGAAAAATCTTGCGAGCCGAGAAAATCGATAAATCACAAGCCGAGGCGATGGAAGAAGTGCAAGCCCGGGTGCCGGTCTGGTCGATCTTCCCCGAAGACATCCCGGGGGCGAAACCGTTGCCCCGAATCGCCTCGCGCCCGACGAATCGTTGATGAATGCCTATCCGGTGAAACGATGGAAGTGTCCATCGAAGTTCCTGATTTGCTCGGTGCTCGTTTGTGCGATCTCGTTGACGAGTGGCTGCAGCCTGCTGGCGTATCGTTTGACGAGCGACGTGCCCGAACAGTACGTTCCCAACCCGCTCGAACTGCCTTCGGTTCCGGATGATTTCTTATGGTTGCAGGTCGTCGACACGCTCGATGACTACTTCCGTATCGCGCGACAACAACCCGTCGTCAATCGGCAGGACATGATTCTCGAAGGCCGGATTGAAACGAGCTACCGGGTGGGTGGTTCGGTATTCCAACCGTGGCGAAAAGACGCCACGACCGGGTTCGAGCGACTGCAAAGTACGCTGCAATCGATCCGCCGCCGAGCGATCGTCAACGTTCGCCCGAACCCGTCGGGGTACACCGTCGAAGTCATCGTGCAGAAAGACCTCGAAGACACCGACCGCACGCAGTACGCAACCGAGTCCACCGCTGGCGTGCGGCACGACGGTTCCCGGGTCAGCCGCGCCGATGCGTTCGACGACAGTCCTCTGACGCTCGGATGGATCCCACTCGGCCGAGACACGTTGCTCGAACAGGCGATCCTTCACGACCTTTTCGGACGTGTCACGAAACCGGACGGACGCTGATCGGAAACGGTGCCGTTGGGTTACTTGGGGAGGGGAAACGGTAGCAAGCGTCTCTTCACCCTTCCGGCTTATAAGTGCTTGCGCAGCAGAGGGTTTCTTCACCCTCCCGAACGCACCATCCACACTGAAAGAACGCGTCCGGCCCTCCCGTCTCCGGCGGAGACTGTCGCAATACAGACCCGACGCGATAGCGAGCTCAACAGGTCACTCGCTAGCGGATCAGGCTTGTATTCTTGAGTTACCGTGACTGGATTCGTCTTCTGCAACAAGCTTCGCTGGGAGGGTGAAGCCAAGCGACATCCGATCAAAAGGTGGACGCCGGCGACGGCAATATCGCCGGTGATCCGATTGTCGGAGATTCATCGTAATCGAGTTCGCCGAGTCGATACGGCAGCGTGACCCAGAACGTGCTGCCGCGGCCGAGTTCGCTTTGGAAATCGATTTCCCCGCCCAACAAGATGGCGAGTTCTTTCACGATCGATAGACCCAAACCGGTGCCGGCGAATTCACGCGTTAGTCCATCGCCATCGAGCACTTTCTTGCTCTGACGAAATTTCTGGAAAATGATCGGTTGGTCCTCTTCGGCGATCCCCACACCCGTGTCGGTGACCGACATGCGGAACCGGCCATCACCCCGATTGGAAACCTTGACCTGGATCATCCCGCCCTCGGGGGTGAATTTGATCGCGTTGCTGAGCAGGTTGTTGATGATTTGGCCGAATTTATTAGGGTCCTGATAGGCCAGCGGGAGGTCGTCGGGAACTTCGACGGTGAGGGCAATGTTCTTGTCCTCGGATAACGATTGGATCATGTCGCACTGGGCACTGATCAACCGTGAGAGGCTGAACTCGCTGCGGCGAACTTCCATCTTGCCCGCCTCGACTTTGGCCAAATCGAGAATGTCGTTGATCATCTCCAGCAGCAAACGGCCGCTCTTTTGAATGTTCGTGGCGTAACGAAGTTGTTTTTCGTCGAGCGAGTCGATGCCCTGGAGGACTTCGGAAAACCCAATGATGCTGTTCAACGGCGTGCGCAGTTCGTGGCTCATGTTGGCCAAGAAATCGGTTTTCAATCGGTTCGCTTCGTAGAGCTGCAGGTTCAGTTGGGCGAACTGGTCGACGCGGGCGTCGAGTTCGTGGTTGACGCTTTCGAGTTGCGTTTGGGTTTCGGTGAGGTGGCGGAGCATCCGATTGAACGCGTCGGCGAGTTCGCGGAATTCGTCTTCGGTGTCGATCACGGCCCGTTGGTTGGTGTCGCCGTGGGTGATCGCGTCGCTGACGTCGCGGAGGTGCAACAGCGGTTGCAGGACGAGGTAACGAACGATCGCGTGCAGCACGAACAAGGTAACGGCGACGATTAACATTGCCATCGCGACGACCGCGGCCCGGATCTGATCGGTGTCTTTGAGAATTTTTTCGTCCGGCATACTGACGCGTTTGACGCGAAACGGCAATTGTGCCGCACGGGTTTCCGGATCGACATCAGGCGACAATTCGATCGTCGCGCCGATCGGCGCGTGGCAGGAAATGCAATCCTGCGTCAAGAACACGGGTTCGTAATAGATGTATCGCCCCCGGATGGGACCGATCGATTTGATCAGCGGTCGGTTGCCCGGTCCGATGCGACTCATCGCGGCATCTTCGGCCAAATTGACGGCTTGGGCGAGTCCCGGTTGATCGCCATCGGATCGGTCGCCCCGCAATCGATCGGCCATCCGGGAACGGAACAGCGGTTCGAGCTCGATCAGAAGTTGCCGTTCGGCGGCGGAGGCGGGGGCCGTCGGCGGGGCGAGATTGACAAAAGGCTGAGGGTCTTCGAGTCCGAGAATATCAAATTCGATGTCCTCGCTAAGCAATTGAGAACGCAACCGCCCGATCGTTTGTTGACTTTGTTCGAATTTCCCACCTTCGATCGCGTCCCGGTAAACCGCGTGAGTGTGCAGCAGCATCATCTCCGTGGCGGCGACGTCGCGGGCCTGTTGTTGCGTTGTCATGCTGACGAAGCGATCGGCCAGCAGCAAAACGACGCAAAACGCACCGCACATCAAAACGACCAACGCCGAGCCGAAGAACAGCAAACATTTGCGTTCCAGGCTCATCGAGGAAAACAGGCCTTGGACAAACCTCAACATCGTTCAGATCGGGTGGGCAGAGGGCAAAACTAAAGACGGGACGCGGCTATTCGCGATGTCGGTACGACAATTGTCGCTCGGTTCTCCGAACCGAAATCGGATTGTCGCTCGGTTCTCCGAACCGAAATCGGAGGATGTCCGCATTCGGCTCGGAGAGCCGTGCGTCTCCTAGTTTGACGGAAACGGTGTTCCATGACGAGACGAATCCGAATAAACGCCGCTTTTCCTTCAATCGTTACTGATTACGGAACCCCGTTCGACGGGGGCGTACCAGTGGGGGGTGATTTCAATTTGATGCTTGTAAGGACGCGCCGTCACAATTAGGATGCTGGAATATTGTCATGGAAGACGCAGGACGTTTTGATCGTCCTACCCCTGCCTTTGCCCGTTCTTGCCCTCTGCAACTCCTTCCGAGACAATGATGAAGCGTTCCTTCCGTCACACCATGCGTTGGACCCTGGTGGTCACTCTAGCCACTTTCCTCAGCACCGGACCCGTGTCGGCCGGCTGGCTGATCAAGCGGATGCGTGGCTGTGCCCCCGCCCCAGTTTGCTGTGAGCCCGCTCCGGTTTGCTGCCCACCGGTCGACTGCACGCCCACCCCGATGATCTCGGATTGGTGCGACGGCTCGATGATGCAATCGGCCCCAATGATGCATGGCGGAATCATGCACGAATCGTCTCCGATGGGTTCGGTCCCCGGGATCTCCTATCCGAACGACGACGGTTCGGTGTCAGGGATGTCCTTGCCAGCCATCGAAGACGTGCAAAAGATGGAATCTCCTAGCCTGAATGCCGACTCGAACAAGACCTCTTCGGCGAAACCGCCGACCGAAGACCCGACCGATGGGTCAAGCGATTCGGTGATGAACACCGACGGTGAGGACAGTCCTTTTGTGGCACCGCCCGTACCGACTCCTGATACGAACGTCGACACACCCGATGCGGTGGCCGTGCCAGAACCCGTCACTCCGGAACCCGTCACTCCGGAACCCGTCACTCCGGAACCCGTCACTCCGGAACCCGTCACTCCGGAACCCGTCACTCCGGAACCCGTCACCCCGGAACCCGTCACCCCGGAACCCGTCACCCCGGAACCCGTCACCCCGGAACCCGTCACCCCGGAACCCGTCACTCCGGAACCCGTCACCCCGGGACCCGTCACCCCGGGACCCGTCACCCCGGAACCCGTCACCCCGGAACCCGTCACCCCCGACCCCGT